>ENA-ORPK01000106-ORPK01000106.1-human-gut-metagenome-genome-assembly--contig:-NODE-106-length-77874-cov-4.939128_pt1 | contig 77874 bp, 68 predicted proteins | sample MGYA00242139_ERZ509068 | MGnify/ENA primary metagenome ERZ509068 (study PRJEB26280, sample SAMEA2338687) | human gut metagenome | biome: human gut; feature: human-associated habitat; material: faeces...
TATTTTTTAACGAACTATTGATTTCAAGAAATTCCGTGAGATCGCAGACGCATGTGGTGCAGTGCTCATGGTTGATATGGCTCATATTGCAGGACTAGTTGCGGCAGGTCTTCATCCAAGTCCAATTCCTTATGCCGATGTGGTAACAACGACAACACATAAAACGTTAAGAGGTCCTAGAGGCGGTATGATTTTAGCTAATAATGAAGCTAATGATCGTTTCAACTTCAATAAAGCTATTTTCCCAGGCACTCAGGGTGGACCATTAGAACATATTATCGCAGCTAAAGCAGTATGTTTTAAAGAAGCATTACAGCCGGAGTTCAAGGTATACCAGCAGGGAATCGTTGATAATGCACAGGCACTTTGCAAGGGACTGATGGACAGAGATATCAAGATCGTATCCGGTGGTACAGACAATCATCTGATGCTGATCGACCTGACAAATTACGGACTGACTGGTAAAGCAATTGAAAAGCTGTTGGATCAGGCGCACATCACTGCTAATAAGAATACGATCCCGAATGACCCGCAGTCTCCGTTTGTCACAAGTGGTATCCGTTTAGGAACACCTGCCGTAACATCCCGTGGCATGAATACAGAGGATATGGATCAGATCGCAGAAGCAATCGCACTTGTGATCAAAGGCGGCGAGGAGAAAGTACCGGAAGCTGCAGCAATCGTAAAGAAATTAACAGAGAAATATCCGTTATTATAAGAAATGATTAATAATTTGCATTATTTGCCGTAAAAACTGCAAAATATGACACGAAAAAAACATCACGAGAATATCGTGATGTTTTTTTGCCAAAAAGATGTTATTTTTGCCATAAACCATCTGTTTTGAATGGCATATAATATACTTGTGTCATGAATTGATTGGTTCAGATCAGGGGACAGGGGATAATCTTATGTATGGGAAAAGTAGTACAAGTTTTAAATGGTATAATAAAACAATTATCTCATTTTGTAATGAGATGAGATTGTGGTTATTTCAATAACATGCATACATCAGGTATCGCATGTTTTTTTGTATACAAAAATCAGATGACAGATCTTTTATAAAGATTTGCCAATATATTTTATGACGTGGTGTCATAAAGAAAAACTTGTGCCCAGATAGCTGTAAAACGGGGGAAAGGAGCGAAAATTATAAGAATATAAAAGGCTGTCTGGAGGGAAAAGGAGAAAAAATGGAAAACAGAAATGCCATGCAGTAAGCAGTCGATAGCGTAGCCGACTGAGATTTACGGAGCACTTGCCGCACGGAGGGATCGAAACGCTCTTTTTCGACCGGAGTGCGGCAATATGTGCGCATAGTAAATCGCAGGGAAGGCAAGCGTGACTGCGGCTGTATGGCATTTCTGTTTCGTGCTCAGAAATAAGAAACTTATGGCGCCTCAAAAGGTGACAAAAACAGAGGCAAAGAAGCTGCTGGGGATAAAAAACGGGAATTACATGAAAACCTTAGTAAAGAAGTGTGCAAAATGTGCCAAAATGCAAAGAAATTGTTGCATTTTAGCACATTCTCCGTTATACTGACCTAGGGCAAGCGGATCGCTTGACTTGTTTTCATAGAAATACATCTTTCAGGATGAATCATGTGGTCTCCAGTCTTCGAAGTCTGAATTCTCGCCGGTTCGGTAATTTTTCAAACACATCTAAAGATAATCAGGGTTTTCTTTACATATCTAAAAGTCTGCTGGCACGTCTGAAAACATTAGGGGGGAGATAATCATTTCGCATGACACTTTTCAAGAGGACAACGGATTTGTCCTGATTGTATGTAGATCCTGTTTAAAATCCTAAATTTTCTCCAACTAAAAAGACCTTGATGCGATCGACATGACCGCTTCTTCTGGTGATAACGATCTGGTTGCAGATACAGTCCGGTGAAAGACAGTTTGCGCAGCTGCCTGTAATGGTGCAGGGCGTTTTTTTATTGAGACGAAGTGTATTTGGCGGGGTGGCGATATTTTGTACACGGGAAAGACCGGTACCGATATCTGTAACAACTTTATTCATGCCTGCAATGATAAACACCTGTTTCGGTCCCTGGATCAGGCAGGCAACACGATTACCATTACCATCAATATTGATCAGCTCACCATCTAAGGTGATTGCATTTGTGCTCATCAGATAATAATCAGCCAGAACGGATTTTGCAAAAATCTGCCGGGCTTCTTCCGGTGATTTGGCAGTTGTACGGTCGATCATTGTATAACTGCCTGACTGCTGCAACGCATCCATAAGTCCACATTCGTTCAGCGTCTGAGATCCTCCCCATGCAATGGAAGAATTGTTTTCAATCATCGGAAGGATTGTATCAAGAAGTGCCTGACTGTTTTCACAGTAGAATCCCTCCATATTTCTTTTCTCCAGGTTTTTTATAATACTTTTTGCCTTCAGTGCAAAAGCATCAGTTACAAATGACATAAAGATACTCCTTTCTTTTTGAAATGGTATGATGCTGGAATTGTAGGAGTGTGTAGCACGGAACAATTCGCAGGTATCAAAGCCGGGCTTTTAGCTCTGACATCATTTTATCAATTTTTACAATGGTGTACCAGCATTATATACAGAAATGTGTAAAAACAAAATAGGGTTTGCCTCGAAATAGACTGAAAATAAACGAATTATTAACAAATTCAACAAAAGTAAAATAAAAAACAAATAATAGACAATGAAAAAAGAAAATATAGATGAAAAATAAAAAAATATAAAGAAAAATGTAAAAATGTGTTGACAAAATGATGCGCGGTATATATAATAAGATCATACAAAAGAAATTCACATAGATGCTACAAAATCTATAGAAAGAGAGGTACAATCCACCAGAAACATAAGTAAAGTACAAAAGATAAAATAATTTATCTGATTTGTACAGGAAGAAAAGAAGTCGTAATCGAGTACAGTAAGAGAGGCAGCAACGGACAAATGATGAAGTGAGATCAACCTGCTGCAGTACAATCAGTACAAAGGAAAATGGAAAGAGTTACAACAGAATACGGAGGTAGATCCAATGGATCAGGCAGTTATTTAGCGGGTATCAGTCGAAAAGGATTGATACCCGCTAAGCTTTTGTGATAAGATAAACAATACATATATCTTATCAGTTCCGGATGGGAGGTTTGTACAGTGGAATTTGAATCTGGTGGATTGAGTCGGGAAGAGATCAGAAAGAAAAGAAGACAAAAAGAAAGAAAACACGCGTTGCTGGTATTGGGTGGAATTACAGCAGTAGTCTGTCTGGTACTTTGCATAGGAATCGCAGCGCTTGTACATACCATTTCTTCTAATCATGCACAGAAGCAGGAGGCGGCAAAGCAGGCTATGCTGGAACAGCAGGCAGCAGAAAAGGAAACGGCCGCAGCATTGGCTGAAGCAAAGAAAGAGGAAGAGTTGGCAGCGCAGAAGGCAGAAGAAGCGGAAACGGCAGAAGAAGCGGAAACGGCAGAAGCTGAGTCTGCAGCTGCACCGGAAGAAGCAGATGTTGCACAGGATGATGTGACAGATACAGACAGTTCGGACGAAACGGCATCTGACCAGACTGATGCGGCAAATCAGGATGATGCAGAGGCGGTTCTGGAGGAAATGGTAGCTTCACAGATCGCAGGAATGTCCATAGAACAGAAAGCTGCAGCACTTTTCTTTGTGACACCGGAGCAGCTGCTTGGAATTGAAACACCTGTTACAGAGGTGGGCAGCAGCATCAGTGAGAAGCTGAATCAGTATCCGGTCGGAGGTATTGTTCTGAAGGAAGGTAATATAGCAAGTGCAGAGGGGTTATCGGAAATGGTTTCCAATCTGCAGGTATTTACACAAAATTCCCTGTTTATCGGTATCAGTGATGAAGGCGGAGAAGACAGCCCGTTTATTACATCCGGAATTTCGGAAAATGTGATCGCTTCACAAAAGGAGACAGCAGAGTCATTGGGAAATACAGGTGCATACAGTGCAGGTATTTCTCTGGGCAGTGAGTTAAAACAGTTTGGATTTAACGTAGATTTTGCACCTCTTGCAGATGTTTCTTTAAAAGCTGGCAGTATTGCAGAGCAAAAAGGATTTGGCAAAGATGCGGCAACAAATGCGGAGCTTGCACGAAATGTAGTAAAAGGTCTGACAGATCAGAGTATATTTGCCGGTGTAAAATATTTCCCGGGATATGGAGATGCAACGCAGGAAGGAAACGGTGGTCAGATCATTTCGCAGCGAACGAGAGACGACCTGAAAGAGGAATATGCACCGTATCAGGAAGCAATCGATGCAGGAGCTAAATTTTTGATGATATCTCATGTCAGTCTGCCTAAGATCAGAGGCGATAAGAGACCGGCGTCTCTTTCACCGGAGATCATTACGGATATTGTCAGAGGTGAGTGGGGCTATGACGGTATTGTTATTACGGATTATATGGACAAATCCTGTATCTATCAGAAATACACGTATGCAGAAGCGGCAGTAGGTGCGATCGAGGCAGGTGCGGATATGATCCTTTCTACAAAAAATTTCGCAAAGTCTTATAATGGAATTCTGGATGCAGTTAAGAAGGGACAGTTGACAGAAGAGAGGATCGATCAGTCACTGACAAGGATCTATAAGGTGAAATTTGCATCTAAGGTAGCGGGATATTAAGCGTGAAGGATGGATGCTCCGGATGGAAACAGAGTAATTGTCTGAGTCAAAAAGATAATATAGAGATCTATTGTAGGACGCGGTTTTTCGAGTGAGGTTGAATGGTTACAGTATAAAAATTTGAAAAAGTTTGAAAATGTCTGGAAAAACAGTTGACAAGACAGGAAGAATTATGTATTATATATCTTGCCCGCTGAAAAGCAGGGCAATATGCGCGAGTGGCTCAGTTGGTGGAGCGCGACCTTGCCAAGGTCGAGGCCGCGGGTTCGAGTCCCGTCTCGCGCTCTTATTTTTTACACGAAAAGGATATCCTTTATGGATATCCTTTTTTCGTGTAAGAAGAGCCCGAAAGGGCTCTTCACAATGGCATGAATTAAAAATCATGCCAGGTTCGAGGTCTCAGCCCACATGAAGTGGGCTTCGGTCCGCGCAAAGCCGAGGTCCACCGGACCTCGTGCGCCGTCTCGCGCTCTTGTATTTCATGAAAAGCATGGCGGAATGTGCAAGAGCACATGAAATATAAGTTGTTTCTAGCAGCTATTTATGATAAACTGACTGCAAGCAGAAAGTCAAAATCATATTTTATATGGGATGGCTGCCATCTCATTTCTATTTATCTGAAATATTCTAAGAAACTTCACTGCTTAAATTCCACAAACAAACGAATAGCAGGGAGGTTTTAGGCTGGATCAGAAATAGATTCTAATGTGATCAGATATGGTAAACCTCCCCGAAGAGGAGGACAAAATGACAGAAAAACAGAAGAACACTTTATACGACGCCACACAATCAAGAATAGTTAATTTCAATGAAATTGGTATTACAAATGATTTGATGTTTGGCACAGTGTATAAGAATCCGGAGTACTGCAAGGAACTTTTACAGCGTATCCTGCAGATCAATATTGTTGAGATTGGAATCGTTGAACCACAGAAAACAATAAAAACGACAATAATTGGAAAAGGAATTCGGATTGATATTTATGCAAAAGACAATCAGGGGAATGTTTATGATATCGAGATGCAGTCAACAGAAGAAACAGATTTACATTTGAGGACACGTTATTATCACAGCGAGATGGACAGCTACCAAATCCGTGCAGGGCAGAAATATAAAAATCTGAAGAACTCGGTTGTGATATTTATTTGTACTTTTGATCCGTTTAAAGATAACAGAAGTATTTATACATTTCAAACAATTTGCAAGGAAAATAAAGGAATTGTTTTAGAAGATAAGAGATTGACCTATTTCGTAAATATTTATGGAAGCCGGGATGGGATCAGCAGGAAAACAGTAGACCTTCTGGATTATTTTAAAACTGGTAAACCGACAGATATTTATACAAAAAACATTCAAGATCAGGTTGAGATAATAAGAGATGATAATGATAAATGTATCAAGTTTTCTATGAAAACTTGATATGCAGCATCAGCCCATTTGCCAGAGGCAAATTTGCATGGGCTGATGTTCCAAGTGGAGGGAAAATTATATGACGATTGAGATGAAACTGGATCAGAAATATGAGGATGGATTGAAGCATGGTAGAATTGAGGGCGAAAAGTTCGGTAGAATCGAGGGTGAAAAAATTGGCAGGACAGAAGGAGAAATAGAAAAAGAAAAAGAATTGATCGCGAAATGGCTGCAAAAGGGAAAAACAATTGCTGCAATCGCTGAAGATTTAGATAAAACAGAGATATATGTGAAGAACCTGATGAAACAGCTATAAGGAGAACAACGATGAGAAGAAAAGACAGAGAAGTGACCGGCTTTTCGGAGATCATGAAAATCGTAGAGCAGTGTGAGATTGTGCGTTTGGGGATTTCGGACGGAGATTATCCTTATATTGTACCAATGAATTTCGCTTACGAAGTAAAGGGAGAGCAGCTTTATCTGTATGTCCATGGGGCAATGGCAGGCAGAAGATACGAGCTGCTCACACAAAATCCGGTATGCAGCTTTGAAATGGACAAGCCGCTTTATATGGACTGCATTACAGAAATGAAAGATGTTACCATGCGGTATCTGTCAGTGATGGGAAAGGCAACGGTAACTTTTTTAGAGGGAGAAGATAAGAAAAGGGCAGTCGATGAAGTGATCATGGCAAGGCACGAAGAAACAAAGCATTTTGCATATAATGAAAGTGCGCTGCCAAGGACTGCGGTATTGAAGCTGACTGTAACAGAGATCAGTGCAAAAGCGAATCTGGATACAGAACGATTTGTGCATAAAGAGGAGCAGGGAGTGGATTGTCATCGGGCTCAGTATAGGATCGGGCAGGCAGAAGTGGCGGATAAAGGGAAAATCCTGGCATTATATCAGATGCAGCTTGGCAGAGAATATTGTGCATGGGACGATCATTATCCGGGCATGAAGGAGATAGAATTTGACTTGGCAAGAGATGCCCTTTTTGTGATGAAAGATGAGAATGGTGAAATCGTAGCATCTATTTCGATCGATGAAGATGAGGCGGTCAAAAATCTCACCTGCTGGCGAGCTGACCTGCAGCCGGGCGGTGAACTGGCAAGGCTTGCGGTGCATCCGTCTTTGCAAAATAAAGGGATGGCAAGAGAAATGCTGAAATATGGCATGCAGGAGCTGAAAAAACGCGGCTATCAAAGCGTACACTTTCTGGTCAACAAGGAGAATAAGAAAGCACTGCGATCCTATGCAGTATTTCAATTTCCGGTAGTAGGAGAATGTGAGATGTTCGGACAGCCGTTTTTCTGCTATGAAAGTAAGTTGTAGGAAGCAGGTTGAAAAAGGGGAGCCGTTATACGTTATAATGGAAGGGACGAGTTTATCTGAGAACTATGACGCCTGAGCGTGAGGCAACGTGGAAGTGTATTGAAGATCGCAGATATGGAGTAGAAAGATCGAAATAGAAAACAGATGTACAAGGAAAGAAAAACAGCGAATGACACATATCATTCGCTGTCTGTGCATTTATTATGGTAAATAACCGATTGATCAGATAACCGGATGCTCCGGTGCGGAAATCTTTTCTACGAGATCTGCCATATCTGTCATCGTATCCTTGATAGCGGTGTTGATCTCATCGGATACACTTGCCAGTTTACCGACTTCATCCGCTACAACTGCAAAACCCTTACCTGCTTCGCCGGCTCTGGCTGCTTCAATGGAAGCGTTCAGTGCAAGCATACGCTGTTTGGATTCGATCTTATCCAGAGCGTGTGATTTTTCAATGATCGCATTGATCAGAGAAGAGAGAGTAGTAATACTGTCTTTGTAGGTCTGGAGTCTAGTATTTAACTGAGAAGTTTCATACTGGTTGTTGATCGCCAGAGTAAGCAGGGAGTGAAGAATCTGGACAGATACTGAAGGATCATCCGTATAATCTGCCGGAGTGCCATAGAGCATGGAACCGATGGATTCTTCTCCCAGGGTAAGCTCTGTTAAGGCATCTTCTGCATGGTAAGTACTGCAGGATTCCGGAATCGCAGTTGTCAGACAGTTGCCGTCCAGATCGGTAATGGCAGCGGAAAGACCTGTCAGACTGTTCCAGTCTTTGATGTAGGTCTGTAATTGTGCTATGTTTGCAAAATCGGTTAATTTTTTCATGTGTTTTGTCCTCCTGATATATAAGTTTACGAATTTCATCGGTTGTATGCGTATGAAAGGCTGATAGAAAAATCTATCAGCGTGATAAGAAAATTATAGCAAATATGTACAAAAAATGATATGATTTCTTGAAAAAATTATGTAGAAAATACAAAAACAAATTTGTGACATTTGATAGTACTCCGTCAGGTGGTTCCGCTTTATAAATCAGATGGAGTATGTTAAAATAGAGATGAAAATTCAGAACAGATGGTTCTGAATCCTGTAAGACAGGTATAAGTATGAAAGACAGATGTTTAAAAGAAGAGAAGGAATCAAGCCGTGCCACAGAAATTGTCGGGAAAAGAACATGGATTATCAGGCAGCACATTGAAGTATATTGCAATCATTACAATGTTGATCGATCATTTCGGGGCAGCTTTTTTTATTGCTTTTACATCTTTTTATGCGGGAACGGCCTGTTTTGCACAGGCGGATATTCTGTATCAGGTGATGCGCGGGATCGGACGGACGGCATTTCCTATTTTCTGTTTTGTGCTGGTGGAGGGATTATATCATACGCATGATGTAAAGCGCTATCTGCTGAGGTTGTTTGCGTTTGCACTGGTTTCGGAGATCCCGTTTGATCTGGCACTGTCTGACAGAATTTTGGAGTTTGGAGCACAGAATGTGTTTTTTACATTGTTTCTGGGATTGTTGGCGACAGCACTCATCAAATGTGTTATGGAGAAGCAGGGCTGGGATATGCCACTGAAGCTGTCACTTTCCGTTCTGATCGGGATTGCGGCAATATGGGCAGCTTATTTTCTGAAAACAGATTACAGTGGAATGGGGATCTTGCTGATACTGATCTTTTATGTGTTCAGATCTGACAGAGTCAGGGCATGCGTAGTTGGCTATATCAGTATGATGTGGGAGTGCCTGTGCTTCCCGGCATTTATCTGTATCTATTTTTATAATGGCAAAAAGGGAAATGGAAATAAATGGTTCTTTTATCTGTTTTATCCGGTGCATCTGCTTCTTTTGTATGCACTGCGGATCGTGATAAGATAATGGAACGGGGTACACATTATACATTACAAATTAAGGGAGGAATAGGCATGAAACTGAAATTTATTGGGGCAGATCATGAGGTGACGGGAAGCTGTCATTATCTCGAAGCGTGTGGTAAGCATATTCTTGTTGATTACGGTATGGAGCAGGGAGAAAATGTATTTGAAAACGTAGATCTTCCGGTACAGGAATCGCTGATCGATTATGTGCTTCTGACCCATGCACATGTGGATCATTCCGGTATGCTGCCGCTTTTGTATGCAAGAGGCTTCAGGGGACAGATCTTTATGACGGATGCGACAGCGGATCTTTGCAGCATCATGCTTCGTGACTGTGCGCATATACAGATGCAGGAAGCAGAGTGGAAAAACAGAAAGGCAAAGCGTTCCGCCAATATGGAAGCGGTAGAGCCGATCTACAAAATGGAAGATGCGGATGGTGCGATCCGGCAGATCGTTCCGTGCCATTATGATACAATGATCACAATATGTCCGGGCATCCAGATCCGTTTTACGGATATCGGACATCTGCTCGGTTCTTCCAGTATTGAAGTCTGGATCACAGAAAACGGTATTTCCAAGAAGATCGTATTTTCCGGTGATATCGGCAATACAGATCAGCCGCTGATCAAGGATCCGAAGCCGACGAAGGATGCAGATTATGTCGTTATGGAATCGACTTACGGTGACCGGTTACATACAAAAGAGAAGCCTGATTATGTCGGGGAACTTGTTAAGATCTTAAAAGAAACTTTTGACAAAGGCGGTAATGTGGTCATTCCATCTTTCGCAGTCGGCAGAACACAGGAAATGCTGTACTTCCTGCGGAAGATAAAGACAGAAGGGATGGTAGAAGGCTATCCTGATTTTCCGGTTTATGTCGACAGTCCGCTGGCGGTAGAAGCAACTGGAATCTTCCAGAAAAATATATATAGCTGCTTTGATGAAGAGGCTATGGCACTTGTAAAGCAGGGAATTAACCCGATCAGTTTTCCGGGACTTCGTCTTTCCATTACAAGTGAAGAGTCAAAAGCAATTAACTTTGAAGATACACCGAAGGTTATTATTTCCGCTTCCGGTATGTGTGAGGCAGGTCGTATCCGTCATCATTTAAAGCATAATCTGTGGAGGCCGGAGTGTACGATCCTGTTTGTTGGGTATCAGGCGATCGGAACACTGGGACGCAGTATTGTGGATGGCAAAAAGGAAGTTAAGCTGTTTGGTGAGCCCATCGAGATCCGGGCAAGTATCAAAAAGCTGGAAGGTCTGTCAGGCCATGCGGATAAAAACGGGCTGATCGGCTGGCTCCAGAAGTTTGAAAAGAAGCCGGACAGAGTGTTTATCGTACATGGTGAAGATGCAGTCTGTACTGCATTTGCCCAGTGTCTGAAGCATGAATACGGTTATAGCACGTATGCTCCGTACAGCGGAACAGAAGTAGATCTTATGACTGGTGATATTACCTACGAGGCAGAAGGTATTCCGGTTAAGAAACGTAAGATTGCATCCGATGTATTTAGCAGACTGCTTGCAGCAGGACAGAGACTTCTGGCAGTTATCCAGCATAATGAGGGCGGAACCAATAAAGATCTGGCAAAATTCACGGATCAGATCAATGCGCTGTGTGATAAATGGGACAGATAAAATAAAAGAAAGAGAAATGGCAGCATGACAAAAGCAGATAAGATATTTATTGATATGTGTCAGGATATTTTGACAAATGGAACGAGTACGGAAGGGGAAAAAGTAAGACCGCATTGGGAAGACGGAACAAGTGCCTATACGATCAAAAAGTTTGGCGTGGTAAATCGTTATGATCTGTCCGAAGAATTTCCCATTATGACACTGCGCCGGACTGCACTGAAAAGTGCTACAGATGAGATGCTCTGGATCTGGCAGAAGAAATCAAACAATATCCATGATCTTCACAGCCATGTCTGGGATGAATGGGCCGATGAAAACGGTTCTATCGGAAAGGCATATGGCTACCAGATGGGTGTCAGACATCAGTATAAAGAAGGCATGATGGATCAGGTGGACAGAGTAATCTATGATCTGAAAAACAACCCATTCAGCAGACGTATCATGACCAACATTTATGTACATCAGGATTTGCATGAAATGAACCTGTATCCATGTGCATACAGCATGACTTTTAACGTGACACAGAAGCCGGGCGATGACAAGCTGACATTGAACGCGATATTAAACCAACGTTCCCAGGATGTGCTTGCGGCTAACAACTGGAATGTCGTGCAGTATGCGGTGCTTATGCATATGCTGGCGCAGGTATGTGATATGAAGGTGGGAGAGCTTGTGCATGTGATCGCAGATGCACATATTTATGACAGACATGTACCGCTGATCAAAGAACTGATCTCTAGGGAGGGTTTTGCAGCACCGAAGTTCCATCTGAATCCGGATATTCATGATTTTTATCAGTTCACCAGAAATGATGTCAGTCTGGAAGGATACGAGACCGGTCCGCAGATCGCCGATATACCGATCGCCATCTAAGAGCACAAAAAGAAAAACAAGCACCTGCGAAGCAGGTATTTGTTTTTCTTGTGCTCTTAACGAGCAAACTGTCTGCGAAGCAGACGGAGAAGCGCCGCAGGCGCGGGTTTGCGAGTATGAGATAAGGACAGCCAAAAACAAGTACAAGCACTTGCGAAGCAAAAAAGAAACGAAAAGAGGAGCAACATGAAATTAATTGTAGCAGTAGACAGCAACTGGGGGATCGGATTGAGAAATGCCCTTCTGGTACATATCCCAAGTGATATGAAGTTTTTCCGCAGTGAAACGATGGGCAAGACGATCATCATGGGAAGAAAGACACTGGAAAGCTTTCCGCAGGCACAGCCGCTTGCGGGCAGAAACAATATTGTGATCACAAAGGATCCGGCTTATCAGGTAAAGGGAGCGGTTGTGGTACACAGCATTGAGGAAGCAATAGAAGAAAGTAAAAAATATGATACAGATGTGTATTGTATTGGAGGAGAAAGTGTTTACCGCCAGCTTCTGCCATATTGTGACGAAGCCTTTATCACGAAGATTGATCACGCTTATGAAGCAGACAGCTTTTTCCCGAATCTGGATGAAATGCCGGAATGGGAAATGACGGAAACAAGTGATGAACAGACGTATTTTGATCTGGAATATACTTTCACCAAATACGAAAGAAAGCACTAAGCAACAATCTGATTTCTACCGGAGGTTTTACCTCGGTATAATTTTTCATCAGCACGTGTAATGATGGCATCGATGGATTCGGTCATACTGTATTCTTCGATGCCGCCTGTTATTGTCAGGTGCAGACTCACATCTTTGAAAGTAAATTCCTGTTCGGCAATACGGGCTCTGATCTGATCGAGCAGCTTATATGCGCGATCCAGATCTGTGTTTTCAAAAGTCAGCAGAAATTCTTCACCACCCCATCTTGCAACCTGTCCTCTTCCTTCCATACTGCTTTTTAATATATAAGAGAGTGATTTGAGAACATAATCGCCCATGCCATGTCCGTGTTCGTCATTGACATGCTTGAAAAAGTCGATATCCAGAATTGCCACGCAGAAGTTCATATGATGTTTGACATATTGCTGGGAAAGCGTGGAAAGGTGCTGCGTCATGGCACGTCTGTTCCAAAGAGAAGTCAAAGCATCTGTAGATGCCATCTGCTCCAGCTTTTTGTTGTATTGCAGGATCTTGGCTTCGGAAGCCATGAATTTCTGGTAATAAGCATATGCCACATAAGAAAAAGCAAGCGTGGAAAAAAAGATGTTAAAAATAAGGATGAACATTGCAGCGTGACCGTTGATCTCAGCCTGCAGAGGCAGTTTCCCTTTCAAGATAGCCACCGCGTTCAGATAAACAGACATAAAAACAGCGTAATGGATTTTTTTGCGGATCGGTATATTTAAACTGAAAAAATATACCATGATCGTAATAAAGGCAGTAGGTGCAAAGAAATATTTCCAGCCGACACGGAGCGTCAGCAGGGTGAGCACTGCCAGGACAGAGAAGATATAAAGCAGTGTCCCAAGCCTGATATGTGCTTCATAAGTGCAGATCATGGCAGCAAGAATCAGACCAATGCAAAATACAACTTCGAGACAGCTGTAAATATATCCTGCATAAGCGAGCATGATCGTCAGCAATATATAATGAAGAATGCTGATGCAGGAAAGATAACGTACCAGAACAGCCAGATTATTGGATTCGGCACTTACTGCAGTCTCTTTTTCCATTATCTTTACAAAATTGTTCCATAGTTTTTTCATGTTGATCTCCCATTTATGTAAGCCGCACATGGTGGTAACCGGATAGAGGCTATAACCTGCTGCGCAGACGGCTTGCTCGTTAATAAGCACAAAGCTCACGAATCCGCGCTGCGCGCTTTGCATCCTGCTACGCAGGATATTCGTTCGCTAATGACGCAAGAAAAACAAATGCCAGCTCTGCTGGCGCTTGTTTTTCTTTTGCGTTCATTACATTATATCATAACACGGGGCTATGTTCTATATAAAATAGTGTTCTATCTGAAATGGTTGACAGTATAAAAAAAGCAGTGGTAAACTGTATTGGTAAAGGGCGGAGATATCGCCATGGCAGTGCCGTGTGGTGACTGCAGAGGAAAGGAAGCGTACTTATGGAAAAGAAAAATATCGATTGGTCAAATCTCGGATTCGGTTATGTACAGACAGACAAGAGATTTGTGGCAAACTTTAAAGACGGTGCATGGGATGAAGGTACATTAACAGAGGATCCCAATATCGTGCTGAATGAGTGTGCAGGTGTTCTGCAGTATGCACAGACAGTATTTGAAGGTATGAAGGCTTATACGACAGAAGATGGAAGAATCGTTACATTCCGTCCTGACTTAAACGCAGCCCGTATGGCAGATTCCGCAAAGAGACTGGAAATGCCTGTATATCCGGAAGATAAATTCGTAGAAGCAATTGTAAAGACAGTAAAGGCAAATGAAGCATATGTACCGCCTTACGGATCAGGTGCAACGCTTTATGTCCGTCCATATATGTTCGGCAGTAACCCGGTTATCGGTGTAAAACCTGCTGATGAATATCAGTTCAGAATATTAACAACTCCTGTTGGACCTTATTTTAAGGGCGGTGTAAAGCCTCTGACAATTAAGATAAGTGATTTCGACCGTGCAGCACCACATGGTACAGGTCATATCAAAGCAGGTCTTAACTATGCAATGAGCTTACATGCGATCGTAACGGCACATCAGGAAGGCTATGATGAAAATATGTATCTTGATGCAGCTACCAGAACAAAAGTAGAAGAGACAGGCGGTGCTAACTTTATTTTCGTGACAAAAGACAACAAGGTTGTTACACCGAAGTCAAGCAGCATCCTGCCATCTATCACACGTCGTTCTCTGATGTATGTTGCAAAAGAGTATCTCGGATTAGAGGCAGAAGAAAGAGAAATCTATCTGGATGAAGTAAAGGATTTCGCAGAATGTGGTCTTTGCGGTACAGCAGCAGTTATCTCACCGGTTGGTAAGATTGTTGATCATGGTAAAGAAATCTGTTTCCCAAGCGGTATGGAAAAGATGGGTCCTGTTACACAAAAATTATACGACACACTGACAGGTATCCAGATGGGCAGAATCGAAGCACCGGAAGGATGGTTAAAGGTAATCGAATAGACCGGTCTGTTTTGGAAAATAAAATACAAAGAAAAATGAGGAACCTTTGGCACCTGCGCCAAAGGTTCTTTTGCGTTATGTAAAAAATATCTGATATCCTCTTGACAATTCAGAAAATTATTGTATGATTGTATTATATCAATAGTACAATAAGACAAAGAAAGGAGAATGCAATATGGCATGGAAACTGGATAATGACAGGCCAATCTATGCACAAATTGTGGAGAAGATCAAACTCAGGATCATATCAGGCTTTTATCAGCCGGGCAGTAAGTTGCCGAGTGTGAGAGATCTTGCTTTGGAAGCCGGTGTAAATCCTAACACAATGCAAAAAGCATTTGCGGAGCTGGAAAACAGTGGACTTCTGATTACAATGCGGACAAGCGGCAGGATGGTGACGGAAGATGAGGAGAGGATCGGTATGGTAAGAGAAACGATCGCACAGGAAAAGATAGATGCATTTTTGCAGGATATGAGGGAGCTGGGCTTTGGTCCGGAACAGTCATTTCTGCTGATCAAAAATAGTGTAGAGCAAAAGAGGGAGGAAGAGTAATGAGTGCTTTAGTACAATGCATGAATCTGACAAAATGCTATGTAAAAGGAAAGGCTCCGGCAGTATCAGACCTGAATCTGACGATTGAAAGAGGTCATATCGTAGGGCTGCTTGGACCCAACGGAAGTGGTAAAACAACGCTGATCAAAATGATGAATGGGCTTTTGAAGCCGACAGACGGTGTGGTGCTGATCGGAGGATCAGAGCCGGGCGTAGAGACAAAAAAGCATGTTTCTTATCTGCCGGAACGGACATATCTGGAGGCGCAGAGAACAGTAGAAGATCTGGTGGATTTTTTTGCTGATTTCTATGAGGATTTCAAAACAGACAGAGCGTATGAGATGCTGCAATCTTTAAATATCCAGCCGGGCGACAGGTTAAAAACGCTGTCAAAAGGTACCAAGGAAAAGATCCAGCTGATTCTTGTGATGAGCAGGGATGCGGATCTGTATATTCTGGATGAACCGATCGCAGGCGTAGACCCTGCAGCAAGAGATTACATTATGAAGACTATTTTGAATAATTATAATCCGGAAGCATCCCTGATCATCAGTACACATCTGATCTCCGATATTGAGAGTATTCTGGATGATGTGATCTTTATCAAAAACGGTCAGCTTGTTCTGCAGGCTTCTGTGGACGAGATCAGAGAAAAACAGGGTAAAACGGTTGATGCATATTTCAGGGAGGTGTTTGCATGTTAAAGAAATTATTTGTACATGAATGGAAAGACTGCTGGCGTCTGGTCGGGCTTATGAATCTGATCGTAATCGGACTGACATTGATCGGAACAGTTGTTATGCAGAGTGATACATGGAGTTTTGCATCTGAAAATGCAGTAATACGGCTGACAATGACCTTGTATGTCATGGCTTACATAGCATCGATAGCAGCCCTCAGTCTGGTAACGGTATTTTTCTTTTATAACAGATTTTATAAGAATCTTTATACGGATCAGGGTTATCTGATGCATACGCTTCCGGTTACACAGCATGAACTGATCTGGTCAAAAACATTTGTTGCACTGATCTGGCAGCTGATCGGCGGACTGGTCATGGTAATTTCCATCTTCAGCTTCTTCTTCAGCATGCTTGATCCCGCAGATAAGAAGAGCTTTTGGAGTGATATGTTTGAGGGATTGTCAGAAATCCCGTGGACCCCGGGTGTTGCAGTGGTTATCATCCTTTTTGTACTGATCGCAATCGTATCTATGTTTATGAACGTTTTTATGGGATACGCGGCAATTAGTATAGGACAACTTTTCAAGAAGCAGAGGCTGCTTGGGGCGATCGGTATTTATATCGGACTTTATATGCTTCTGCAGATGGTATCTTCCTATTCAATGGTTTTTGTGAATTTTATTTCCATAGACACTTATTCCTATGAAAAGATGATACAGACGATACTGACACTCCTGCTTGTGGTTCTTTTGGTGGAATCAGCCGCAACGATAGCATTCTACTTTATCAGTGCACATATCATGAAGAATCAGTTGAATTTGGAATAATGTAGCAGATAAGAAAGCCTTTGCATAAAATAAGAAAAAATGCAGAGGTTTTTTTATGCCCGAAAAGAAGGAAGGACCTATGCAGGATATGATAGACAGAGGTAATCTGTCACTGCAGGTAACAAGCACGATCGGACTTTTGCCGGTTGAAAATGCAAGGATCAGTATCTCTTATACAGGTGAGGACAGTGTGGTAGAGGAAATTACAACGGACAACAGCGGACGGACAGAAGCCGTTTCTCTGTCTGCACCGCCGCTGGAATGGAGTCTGGATGCAGAGCAGACAAACCGCCCTTATGCAGAACTGAATCTGCAGATCACAGCACCCGGTTATCAGCCGGTAACGATAGAAGGCAGTGAACTTCTGGCAGATGCAACTGCACTGCAGCAGGTGAGAATGGAACCGACGGAAGAGATGCAGCAGACAGAAAATATCGTGATCCCGGATCATACATTATATGGAGAATATCCGCCCAAGATCCCGGAGGAAGAGATCAAACCGATGGCGGAAACAGGAGAGATCGTATTATCCAAAGTTGTGATCCCGGAATACGTTGTGGTACATGACGGACCACCGACGGACAGCCGCGCAACAAACTATTATGTGAAGTATAAGGATTACATTAAAAATGTGGTGTCTTCCGAGATTTATGCGACATGGCCGGAGGCGACGATTTATGCCAATACGCTCTGTATCCTGTCGTTTACCTTAAACAGGGTTTTTACAGAGTGGTACAGAAACAAAGGGTACGATTTTACGATCACAAGCTCAACCGCATTTGACCAGAAATGGGTTTATGGGAGAAATATATACGAAAATGTAGACAGGATCGTGGACTCTGTTTTTGCAAATTATTTATCCAGACCGGGTGTAAAACAACCGATTTTTACTTCCTATTGTGACGGAAAACGCACAACCTGTAACGGACTGAAGCAATGGGGCAGTAAGTATCTGGGCGACGAAGGTTATTCTGCCATTGAGATCATCCGCTATTATTATGGGGAAGATATGTATATCAATACATCCGAAACGATTGCCGGTGTCCCGTATTCCTGGCCGGGGTATGATCTGACGATCGGTTCTTCCGGGGAAAAGGTAAGACAGCTGCAGCGGCAGCTGAACCGGATCGCTCAGAACTATCCGGCGATTCCCAAGATCGATGTAGATGGTATCTATGGACCCAAAACGGTGGAAGCGGTTCGTACTTTCCAGAACATTTTTGATCTGCCAAAGACAGGTGTGACGGATTATGCCACCTGGTATGAAATATCGAATATCTATGTGGGCGTGACGCGGATCGCGGAACCGGTCTGACAGATACGGATGCGGATGCGCTCTGATCGGCAGCTGTCAAATGCATCGCATAAGTGCGTGCATTTGACGCTGTTTTTTGCGGTTATTATATGGTATAATGAGCCTGAAATACAACACGATCGAAAGGAAGGGCTTCTGTGAACAGAATCGAAAAATATCTGAATCTGGAAAAGACAGGCTTTGCATGGGAAGATGATCTTCTGCTGTTTACGCCAAACAGATTGACAGGCGCGGTAGGAGAAAATGAAAAACAGGAAGATCATATACAGATCAGTTCCCGGAAAGGGAAAGAAATTTCCTGTGTATTTTATTCAAGCCATTACAGAGTCCAGTGCCTGGATCAGGGCTTTGTAGGCAGAGAGGGAAAGTTACCGTATTGCATCGATACGACAGGACTGAATGCAGGCGATGAGATCCGCGGCGAATTCAGTATTCTTTCAAATTTCGGTGAATACAGGGTACCGTATCAGATCACGGTAAAGCCTGTGATGATGACGGATGAGCTGGGGGAAATGCGGAATTTGTTTCATTTTGCCAATCTTGCCAGAGTTGACTTCGCGCAGGCGGTCCGCCTTTTTTATACAGAAGAGTTTCAGCGTCTCTTTGTGGGACATGACAGGCAGTATTACAACTTGTACAGAGGATTATCCGTATATCCGGGCAATGCTCACAATGTAGATGAATTCCTGATCGGAATCCATAAAAAAAGTGCCATGGTGTATGAGGTAGCCGAGGACAACCTTTTGTTTGGCAGAAATGCACAGGGAGAGGAGCAGATTGAGCTGCACCGGAAAGGCTGGGGCTATACGGATATTACCGTAACAGCCAAGGGAAAATTTATCCGCCCGGAAAAGGAGCATTTAACGGAAGAAGATTTTGAGAAAGATATCTGTGCATTTTCTTTCACGATTTTACCGGAGTATTTTATCGAAGGGGATAATTACGGCAGTATTACCTTTACAAGTGACAGTGGCAGTGTGACGGTACATATCATGATTCCAAAGCAGAAGCAGCAGGAGAATGAGAAGCAGACCGCGGACAGACAACGCAGGAAACTGCTTGCAAGGCTCATGCGTCTGTATCTGGCATATCGGATGCAGCCGCAAAACAGAACGGATATCCTGAAAGAGGCGGAGAAACTTGCAGAAAAGCTGAACAGCGGTTATGGCAGGAGTCTCGAAACCCGCCTGTATCAGGTGCTGATCTTATGGCTGCAGCAAAGAGAAAACGAAGCAAAATGGGTATTGAACCATGTGGCGCAAAGCTATCTGCGCGGGGAGATCGATGCAGTGCCTTATGCGGCATATTTATATTTGCGCGGCCAGATCTGTCAGGAGGAAGATACTGCAGAAGAAGCCGGACAGGAACTTTTAATGCTGCAGGAGGAAAGGCCGGAGGCTTACCTGCCTGCCTGTCTGTATAGCAGGATCCAGCCGGATGCGGAAAGCAGAGACGTCTTTTCTGTACTGGAAGCGCATTTTTATAGGGGAGCGGACAGCCCGGTGCTTTTGCAGACTGCGTTTTCACTGGTGGAGAAAAGTCCTTCCTGCCTGATGAAACTGGAATCTTTTGAAATACATATTCTTTGGTTTGCGATCAAATACGGTGTTTATACGGAGTCACTTGCAGAAAGGACAGCGTATCTGGCAATGCGCAGAAAAGAAATGGATAGACCGCTTTACTGTCTGTTGACCAAAAGCTACCGGCTGTACGAGAGAGAAGATACACTGAAAGCAATGTGTACCTTGCTGATCCGCAGCGGAAAAACAAAAGGATTTGGCAAGTGGTACGCATGTGCACTGGAGAAGGATCTTCGTATCACTTCTTTATATGAATACTATATGATGGCAACGGAGCCGGGTCAGCTGCCGCCTAAAAATGTTCTCTTATATTTTGCGTTCCAGTGTGATCTGCCGGAGGAACGGAAGGCAGCCCTTTTTGCTCTGATCCTAAAAAATCAGAAACAGCTTCAGGATCTGATGCCGCATTATGAGCCGCAGATCGAAAGCTTTGCATGGGAACAACTGGAAAAGGGAAATATCAGTGAGCCATTGGCAACTATTTACCGGTATGTATTTCAGGATCCGCAAAAGCTGCAGGCGGCGAAAAAGGCACTTTTGCAGGTGGCATTTACCCATCGGATCAGCACAAAAGCAGAGAATGTCTGTCGTGTGATCCGTGTACAGGATAAGCTCAAGCGGGAAGAGCAGATACCGCTTGTAAAGGGGATCGCTTATGTATCCTGTTATACGGATGCTTATGAGATTTTTTTAGAGGATGAAAACGGAAACCGTTATCAGGACAGCAGTCTGTACGAAGATAAAAAGCTGATGAATGCGGAACGGATTTTTATGCGCCAGGAGGCAGAAGTGTCTGCCGCACCATTGATGTTATATGCAGAATCACTGGAAGCCGGTGAGAGGCATGACGAGGATCAGACTGTTATGATCTGCAACCGTCTGGTCACATCGGATGAGATTGAAACGACATATCGAAAACAGCTTGCGGAAAAGCTGATGGAAATTTATTACAGGCGGGATGATCGGGAAAAACTGGAGACACTTTTGCAAAGCTGCGATCTGGCAACTTCAAGTTTGCAGCAACGGGCACAGATCCTGCAATATATGTTGTATTGTGAAATGGATGAGCAGGTAGAAAAGGCACTTCTTACCTATGGATTTGAAGGTGTGTCCCCAAAGCTGCTTGCAAAGTTTATCACAAGGCATTTACAGAAAGATGACAGTTATGATGCAAGCTGGCTGGCGTTGGCACTTTATACTTTCCGGAAAGGGAAATATACACAGGAGATGCTGGCTTATATCTGTCGTTATTATGAAGGCGGCAGCAGACAGATGCAGGAGATCATGCAGGCCGCCCTCCGGTTTGACACAGATGTGCTGCAGCTTTCCGAACGGATCCTGCTCGCAGCAATATTTACACAGGGAATCGGCGGCGGACAAAAGGAAGCATATGCTTACTATGTAAAGTATCGCAAAAACAGCGGGCTTGCCCATCAATATACGGATTATATGGTATATCAGTATTTTGTAAAACAGCATCCGGCGCAGGCAGAAGTATTCACAGTGCTGGAGCAGTATCTGGCAGAAGAGCAGTGCAGTCTTCTTTCTAAGATTGCTTATTTGCAGTATATGGCAAAGGAAGAGACCACATATACAAAAAAACAGGAAGAACTGATCCGCGATCTGGTAGAGCAGGTCATGGAAAGAAGAGGGTATTTACCGTTTTTCCGAAGCTTTTCCGGTTTTATCCCGCAGCTTCATCTGTATGCGGATCTGGTGTGCATGGAATACCGGACGGAACCCGGTACTAAAGTAAGCCTGCACTATCTGGGAGACGGTGGCGGGGACCGGTACGAGATCAAAATGCTTTCGGAAGTGTGTGAGGGCTATTATGTGAAACGTTTTGTCCTGTTTTTTGGGGAAAAGCTGCAGTATTATGTGACAGAAGAAAAAGACAGCACCTGGCAGCTGACGGAGAGTGGTTGCCTGGAAAATAATGAAGCAGCACCGGAAACGGGAGAGAGCAGATATGAACTGTTAAATGATCTGTTCCTGAGTGCTTCCATGGGAGATGAACGGACAAAAAATGATTTTGAACGGGAGTACATCAGACAGGATCTTGTAGCAGGGCAGCTATTCAGATAGAAAGAGAAGGAACAAAATGGAACTTGTAATAGGCTGTGATATCAATGAATATTATGTGCAGTTTTCCTATGCGGAGGAGGGAAAAGAACCGGTCATGCCGGATCTTTCCGGTGTCACACAGGTTGAGACAGCACTTTGCAGACGGGAAGGCGTGAACCAGTGGTACGAAGGAACGGAAGCGGTAAAACGCGCATTGGCTGGAGAAGGGGCGCTTGCAGAGCATCTTTTTTCCCGGATGCTTCATGCGGATACGATCAGGCTTTCCGACAGTGAATATCAGCTGACAGATCTTTGCAGTCTTTTTTTGGAGCACACATATACAGCGTTTATCAGAAAAGTCAGGGAACAGCTGGGCGAGGAGATAACGGTCCGGGCACTTGTACTGACCGGACGGATCAATCCGGGGGTACATTATGGGAAATTGCAGGAAATTGTAAAAAATCTGCCGGTAGAGGATATTTCCTTCCAAAGCCATGAGGAAAGTATCTTTTCTTATTTGGTGCATCAGCCCAGAAGGCTTATGGGATACGAGACACAGGTTCTGGATCTGACTTCGGAGCAGCTCGTGACATACCGTGTGGAAATGAACCATAAAACAAGACCGGTTGTTGTGAGCATAGAAACGACAGAAACGGATCTTTATAAAAAGAAACATTATGCATCCATCATGGAGCATGACAGAGAACTTGCAAAACTGGATCAGGAACTGGTGGAATATATGCAGGACTATACGGCGGGCAGGATCGTAACAAGTCTGTATCTGATCGGCGATGGATTTCACGGAGACTGGTATCAGGAAACGCTCAAGGTGATCTGCAGAAACCGTAAGGTGTTTGCGGGAGACAACCTGTTTGGAAAGGGTGCCTGTTTTGCAGCAGCGGAACGGATCTGGAAGGGAGAAGCATCGGAAGATTTCCTGTATCTGGGCAAGGATATGCTGCAGTATAATGTAGGGATCAGGCTGTATGACAAAACGGAGGAGATCTACTGCCCGCTTTTGGATGCGGGGACAAACTGGTATGAGGCGGCAGGCAGTCTCGCTTTTTATATAGAAGATACAGATGAGATCCGGCTGCAGGTTGTACCGATCCATGGAGGGAAAAAAGAGATCGTGATCGGTCTGGACGGACTCAAAAGACCATATCGAAGCTGCCTTCTGGAGCTTGCTTTTTCCATGCAGGATAAGGAAACCTTGGAGCTTACGGTGCTGGATCATGGATTTGGCAGTTTCTTTGCACCTGTCAGGGAACCGTTTACAAAAGCAATTCGTCTGGCAGAACTGCCCGATGCTGATGAGAAGGAAAATGCATGTTATGTCTGCATAGGACAGAGGCTGCAAAAGCCATATCAGGTCGCCATGCATACAGATATTTTTTCTATGGAAGAGTTGTGTTATTATATTACGGTACATGCGGACATGCTGGATCAGGGGTTTATGCGGGAAGATCTGGCAGATGCAGTGGAACAGATGGAACTTTTTGATCTGGCAGGAAGCTTAAGACAGCTGTTGCATTTTCAGGGGAGTCTGCATACCTTCTGCCGGATGATATTGGAAGAAGCGGCCTATGTTTCTGATGATAAAATGACGGAGCTGATGGAAACACTGACGAAAAACGAGACATTGACACCGCTTAAGAGAAAGCAGAAGCAGGCAGACGGTCTGTACTCACAAAAGGCATATATGCAGGCAATCACGCTGTACCGGGAACTTTTGCGGGAAGAGACGGAGCAGGAAAACAAGGCGGTATTGCTTGAACAGATCGGAAAATGTATGGCACAGCTTTTTGAATACGGGCTTGCGGAAGCGCAGTTTATGGAAAGCTACCGGCTTGGCAGAAAAGAAGCGCTTCATCTCTATTTGCTTTGCAGAAGAATGCAGATGACAAAGGAAGAATTTGTCCGCTTTATTACGGAGCATGAAGCATATTATGAAAGTGCGCTGACTGTAGAACAGGAATATGAAAGTGCGTTGCAGACAGCGGAAGATACATTGAAGCAGATGGAAGGGCTGCCTGATATGGACAGTCTCCGGGAAACATATCGTGTCATGATGGAACAGCCGGAATCTGTATAAGGGAGTAAGCAATGAAGTTTTGGAACAGATTGTTTAGACGCAGAAAAAAGAAAAAAGAAGAACTGCCGGATGAAGCAGACGGAGCAGCATATGGACTTACGGAACATGAAACGGATCTGGAGGATGAACAGCAGCGGACAGGTTATGTGGAAAGTCTGCTGACACAGATCGCTGATGCGCAGAAGCAGATCAGCGAGTGTGAAGCCGAATACGCCATGGTCGATCTGTATCTGAAGGACATGGAACTGATCGATTATATTTCCGGTGAAGACAGGGAGAAGCTGGAAGACTGTGCAAAGGCAGTGCATCTGTTGGAAGAGGACAAGAGCCGGTATGAGAAAAAGAAAAGACATATGTCTGATGCAGATTATGCAAAAATGGAGCGTCTGTCTGAGGATGCGCATGACAGCCTGACGCGCCTGCAGGAAGCGGAACAGTATCAGGAAGCAATCCGAAACGATCTGAGCAGACTGGAAAATGAAAAGCAGGCATGTCTGTTCAGAAGGCAGGAAGCAAAGACGGCAATGGAAAACCTGCGGGGCATGGCGGTTATCACGACAGCGGCGGTCTTTTTCTGTATCGTGATCCTTTTGATCATGCAGTTTGCCTTTGAAATGCAGACACAGATGGGCTATATTCTGACGGCAGCAGTCTGTGCGATCGCACTGGTGGCAATGTATATGAAATATATGGATGCAGCACAGGAGGACAGATTGTCTTCAGGCAGTCTGAACAGAGTGATCCTTTTGCAGAACCGTGTGAAGATCCGGTATGTCAATAATACAAATCTGCTGGATTATTATTATCTGAAATTCGGTATTTCCTCCGGGGAGGAGCTGAAAAATCTGCTGGAGGCTTATCAGGCAGAGCAGGTGGAACGGAAAAAGCTGGAACAGACGATGCAGGAGCTGTCCTTCGGACAGGAGGATCTGATCCGTATCCTGAAAAAATATCGTCTGCATGATCCGATGATCTGGCTGCACCAGACCGGTGCGATCTTAGATCCCAAAGAAATGGTCGAGGTAAGGCATGCTATGATCCTGCGCAGACAGCAGCTCAGAAAGCAGATGGAATTCAATACCGAAAACGCGGAAAAAGCACAGGAGCAGATCAAAAAGCTGGTAACGGAGTATCCGAAATATGCAGCACAGATCCTGAAAATGGTTTCTGCCTATGAAGAAAAAGCAGAAAGCTGAGAAAAGCAGATTGACAGAGTATGGCAGGAATGGTACCATTACACCGTGCTCGATTTACTATGGTAAAGTGCTACTACGATAAAATATCAGGGTTTTACATAAGGAGAGTTTTATGAGTTTTGGAACAATGCTTGGGCAATTAGCTACGGGGATGCTTGTAACAGGAGAGATTTTTTTCCTGACACTGTTATTTTCGCTTCCGCTCGGACTGGTTATTTCTTTTGGACGCATGTCAAAAAACGGTCTGCTTCGGACGATCACAAAAATCTATATTTCCATCATGCGCGGAACGCCGCTTATGCTGCAGCTTATTGTAGTTTATTTTGCTCCGTATTACATATTCCGCATTCGCATTTCATCAGGATATCGTATGATCGCGGTCATCATCGGATTTGTATTAAATTATGCAGCTTATTTTGCGGAGATCTACCGTTCCGGTATCCAGTCCATTCCGGTAGGACAGTATGAGGCTGCCAAGATCCTCGGCTACAGCAAGGGACAGACTTTCTTTAAGATCATTCTGCCGCAGGTCATCAAGCGGATCCTGCCCGCTGTGACAAACGAGGTCATTACGCTGGTCAAGGATACCTCCCTTGCATTCGTACTTGCCGTGACGGAAATGTTCACACTGGCAAAACAGGTGGCAGCAGCACAGACAACGATCGTACCGTTGATGGCAGCAGGTGTGTTTTATTATCTTTTTAACCTGCTTGTTGCATTTGTCATGGAAACACTGGAAAAGAAAATGGCTTATTACAGATAGGAGAAAGATATGATTTTATTGGAACTGAAGCATTTAAAAAAATCCTTTGATGAGCTGGAAGTCATCAAGGACTTCTCTCTTTCTGTAAAGGAAGGAGAAGTTGTTTCCATTATCGGTCCTTCCGGCAGCGGAAAATCAACGATCCTGCGCTGCCTGACGATGCTCGAGCAGATGGATGACGGCGAGCTTTCCTATCTGGGAGAGTACGCGGCAAAAAGTGAAAACGGCAGATGTGTTTATGCATCCAAAGAGAAACTGAAACAGATCCATCATTATTTCGGGCTTGTATTCCAGAATTTCAATCTGTTTCCGCATTACAGCGTTTTGAAAAATATCATGGATGCACCTGTCAGTGTAGATAAGGTGCCAAAGGAAGAAGCAAAGAAGCGTGCGCGTAAGCTGATGGAGCAGCTTGGACTTTCCGAAAAGGAAAATGCTTATCCGTATCAGCTTTCCGGCGGACAGCAGCAGCGTGTATCGATCGCAAGAGCACTGGCGCTGCAGCCGAAGATCCTGTTTTTCGATGAACCGACAAGTGCACTGGATCCGGAGCTGACAGGGGAAGTTTTAAAGGTCATCAAAGAACTGGCAAAAGAAAAGATGACAATGATCATCGTGACACATGAAATGCAGTTTGCAAGAGAGCTTTCCGATCGTATCATCTTTATGGAAAACGGTGTCTGTGTACAGGAGGGGACACCGGATGAGATCTTCCATTCCGAAAATGAAAGAGTCAGGGACTTTATCGGCAAATTTGTAGGATAGCTGATTGCACTTTGCAGCGGAAACGATTATAATGTTTTTTGTTTATATACAATTAGGGAAGGTAAGAGATACACCAGACAACAATCTTTTAAGAAAGTGGAGAAAACAATGGCAGAATTAGAACACTTAAAGGAAGAATGCGGCGTATTCGGCATGTATGATTTTTCAGGTGGCGATGTCGCAACAAGTATCTACTACGGATTGTTTGCACTGCAGCACAGAGGACAGGAAAGCTGTGGCATTGCTGTCAGTGAAACAAACGGCCCAAAAGGAAAGGTTTCCAGTCATAAGGATATGGGGCTTTTAAATGAAGCCTTTACCCCGGAAGTGCTGGAGAAATTAAAGGGAGACATCGGTGTCGGACATGTCAGATATTCGACCGCCGGCAGTTCAACCCGTGAAAACGCGCAGCCACTTGTCCTGAATTATGTCAAAGGAACACTGGGACTGGCGCACAACGGTAATCTGATCAATACACCCCAGCTGCACAAAGAGCTCGAATATACAGGAGCCATTTTCCAGACAACGATCGATTCAGAGGTCATTGCCTATCTGATCGCCAGAGAGCGTCTGAATTCCAAAACAGTAGAAGAAGCAGTCGGACGTGCCATGAAGAAGCTGAAGGGTGCGTACTCATTGATCGTTATGAGCCCGCGTAAGCTGATCGGTGCGAGAGATCCGTTCGGATTCCGTCCGCTTTGTATCGGAAAACGTGATAATGCTTATGTACTGGCATCTGAGACATGTGCCCTTGATACAATCGGTGCAGAATTTATCCGGGATGTGGAACCCGGCGAAATTGTAACGATCTCACCGGAAAAGGGCATTGAATCCGACAAGAGCTGCTGCATTTTAAAAGAGCAGCATGCAAGATGTGTTTTTGAATACATTTATTTCGCAAGACCGGACAGCCTGATCGATGGCTGCAGCGTCTATCATTCCCGCATTATGGCAGGTAAATATCTGGCAATGGACAGTCCGGTGGAAGCGGACATTGTAACAGGTGTACCGGAATCCGGTAACTGTGCTGCAATGGGATATGCCATGCAGTCAGGTATTCCGTATAATACTGCTTTTGTAAAGAATTCCTATGTCGGAAGAACCTTTATCAAGCCAAAGCAGAAAAACAGGGAAAGCAGTGTACAGATCAAGCTGAATCCGATCAGAGAGGTTGTTGATGGCAAACGTGTCATCATGATCGATGATTCGATCGTCCGCGGAACAACTTCCGACCGTATTGTAAAGCTGCTGCGTGATGCAGGTGCGAAAGAGGTGCATGTCAGGATTTCCTCACCGCCGTTTTTATGGCCGTGTTATTTCGGAACCGATGTACCGGCGAGAGAACAGCTCATTGCCTATAACAGATCTGTGGAAGAGATCAGGCAGATTATCGGAGCGGATTCCCTTGCCTATCTGTCTTTGGACAGACTGCCCGACATCGTAGGCGGCAGAGAGATCTGCACCGGCTGCTTTACCGGGAAATACCCAATGGAACCACCGCGGGATGATATCCGCGGAGAATTTGATGAGTAAAGATGAGGAGAAAGAGATGAGTAATGACAGATATGTAAGCCCGCTTTCAGAGCGTTATGCCAGCAAGGAGATGCAGTATATTTTTTCGCCTGATAAGAAATTCAGAACATGGAGAAGACTCTGGGTTGCACTTGCAGAGACAGAGATGGAGCTGGGATTGTCCCAGGATGGCAAACCGGTCATCACACAGGAACAGATCGATGAGCTGAAGGAGCATCTGGACGACATCAATTACGATGTGGCAAAGGAACGCGAAAAACAGGTCAGACATGATGTAATGAGCCATGTATACGCATACGGACAGCAGTGCCCGAAGGCAGCAGGTATCATCCATCTTGGCGCAACATCCTGCTATGTCGGTGACAATACCGATATCATTGTCATGGCAGAGGCGCTGCAGCTTGTTAAGAAGAAGCTGGTCAATGTGATCGATGAGCTTGCAAAATTTGCGGATAAATATAAAGAACTCCCGACACTGGCATTTACCCATTTCCAGCCTGCACAGCCTACAACAGTCGGCAAACGTGCCACACTCTGGACGCAGGAATTTGTCATGGATCTTTCCGATCTGGATTATGTGGCTTCTACCTTAAAGCTGCTTGGATCAAAAGGCACGACAGGTACACAGGCATCCTTCCAGGAACTGTTTAACGGCGATCAGGAAACGATCGACAAGATTGATCCGATGATCGCAGCGAAAATGGGCTTCAAGGAATGCTATCCGGTATCAGGACAGACCTATTCCCGTAAAGTAGATACAAGAGTCTGCAATGTACTGGCAGGTATCGCAGCATCCGCACATAAGATGAGCAACGATATCCGTCTGCTGCAGCACTTAAAAGAAGTGGAAGAGCCGTTTGAAAAGAATCAGATCGGTTCCTCTGCAATGGCATATAAGAGAAATCCGATGAGAAGTGAGCGTATCGCGTCCTTATCCCGTTATGTGATGATCGATGCTTTAAATCCGGCGATCACTTCCGCAACACAGTGGTTTGAACGTACACTGGATGATTCTGCAAATAAGCGTCTTTCCATTCCGGAAGCGTTTCTGGCGATCGACGGTATTTTAGATCTCTGCCTGAACGTAGTAGACGGTCTGGTTGTTTACGACAAAGTTATCACAAAGCATCTGATGGCAGAGCTTCCGTTCATGGCAACAGAAAATATCATGATGGATGCAGTCAAGATGGGCGGCAACAGACAGGAGCTGCATGAGAAGATCCGTCAGCTTTCCATGGAAGCAGGAAAGAATGTAAAGCAGGAAGGCAGGGACAACAATCTGCTTGAACTGATCGCTGCGGATGACAGCTTCCCGATGACACTGGAAGATCTGCAGAGCAGCATGGAGCCTGCAAGATATGTAGGCAGAGCACCGATCCAGGTAACCAAGTTTATCGAGCAGGTACTCAGGCCGGTACTGAAAGAAAATGAAGCTCTGCTTGGCGTAAAAGCAGAAATCAACGTATAAAGTACGAAAGACAAAAAGAAAGCGGTTTCCTGAGGGGTGGAAACCGCTTCCTTTTTTCTTATGAGGGATTCATGAAAAAATATAAAGAGTTGAAACACTTATCAAAGATGAGAGGGTTGAGGGGTTTTCTTCATCTCTGATGCTGTTAGTATATTTGGAAAGTGTGTTCAATTTGTGTTTTAATTTTTAAAAAAATATGAATTATATTAAGAAAATAGAAAACTGCCTGAAATGCCGGCAAAAGATATATGGAGAGAAAGATGATGACGACAAATCTGGAATATTATAAAGTGTTTTATTATGTAGCGGTCTGTCAGAGCATGACACTTGCGGCGGAAAGACTGATGATCTCACAGCCGGCGGTCAGCCAGTCAATGCGCCAGCTTGAAAAAGCACTGGATACAAAGCTGATTGTCAGGTGTGCCAGAGGGATCCGCCTGACCCCGGAGGGAGAAATACTGTTTTCCTATATCAAACAGGGATATGAAGAAATGCAGCAGGGGGAACAGGTGCTTTCCAAACTGAAAAATCTGGAATCGGGTGAGATCCGGATCGGTGCTTCCGATATGACACTGCAGTTTTACCTGCTTCCGTATCTGGATCTGTTTCACCAGAAATACCCGGCGATCAAAGTACATGTCACGAACGGCCCGACCCCCGAGACATTGATGTATCTGAAAGAAGGTAAGATTGATTTCGGTGTTGTAACGGAGCCCTTTGCAGAAGATGAGACAATGGACATCCAGGTCGTGCGTGAGGTGGAGGATATCTTTGTGGCGGCGCACCGCTATACCCAGTTGAAAAATCATATGGTTGATCTGCATGAGCTGCCCGATCATCCGGTTATTTTTCTGGAAAAAAATACAAGTACAAGAAAATATGTCGATCAGGTGCTGGAAAAACACGGTGTATCCTTAAATCCTGAATTTGAACTTGCAACGTCTGATATGATCGTGCAGTTTGCTTTGAGAAATCTGGGGATTGGATGTGTGATGCGCGATTTTGCGCAGCCCTATCTGGAAGAAGGAAGGCTGTTTGCGCTCCGTTTCCACCAGATGTTGCCAAAGCGGCATATGTGTGTAGTAACAAATAAGCAGCTGCCAAAAAGTATGGCAGGGGCCCGTCTGTTAGAATTATTAAGATCTGAATAAGCGGTAGTTTACTGTGGACCGATGTATTCGGAATCGCCGAAACCAAGGATCATGTAGAAGATCGGTTTCAGGAAAAGAATACCGAAGCCGAAGCCTGTGCCCTGGCCGTAAGCTTTTGCCATCTTGAAAGAAAGCATGATATCAAAGATGAAGCCAACACAAGGAACAAAGGTCAGTAAGAATAACCAGCCTGTGCCCCAGCCGATGTCGTACACGCAGTAGAGGTTGTAAAACGGAATCAGGCTTGCCCAGCCCGGTTTGCCGGCTTTCTCAAACATCTTCCACATACCGATCACACATGCAATGTAAAATACCAGTATGAAAAGATAGTAAGCAGTACCAATGCCTGCTCCTACAGCAGAATAATAATTGTCCATGTTAAATTCCTCCCTTATAAGAATAATTCCTTTATAGTCTATCATATGGGAGGCGGTATGTCGACGTTATCCGTCAAATTTACCTTTATTTTTTTAGAAAAATTTTGTAACTGCTTCATTTTCTGTTTATAAATGATACAGAACATGCCACAATGTCTCATATGCCATGTAAATCCTGCCAAAAAGGCTGGCTAACTAGCCACGGAACATCTGCGCAGCAAGCGCACATAAGGCTTCCTGGTCAGTGCATGCCATGAGTTCTCTGGCGGAATGCATGGAAAGAATCGGAACGCCTGCATCAACACATGGGATTGCCAGCTTGGCGGATGTAATGCTGCCAAGTGTGGAGCCGCCTCTCTGATCGGAGCGGTTCACAAATTTCTTGTATGGAATGTTGTGCTGTCTGCAGATGCCTTCGATCACACTGACATAGGAAGAATCCGTTGCATAAGACTGTCTGGCGGATAATTTCAGTGCAACACCGTCGCCGAGACAGATCTGGCAGGTCGGATCATTTTTATCCGGATAATTCGGATGTAAGCCATGGGCAACATCCAGAGAAAGACAGAGCCCCTCTGCGATCGTGCAGGAAAGCATTTCCTCCGAAAAACCGAGCGCAGCAAAGATGCGCTTTAACAGATCCATTGTCATGACAGAGCCTGCGCCCTGCTTGGTAGCACTGCCAATCTCCTCATTGTGATAAAAGGCGGAAATGCAAATATGATCTTCTTTGGTATCAGCATGCAGAAGGGCGGATAAAGCAGCCTGTACACTGGAATAATTATCGATGCGCGGGCAAGAGAAAAATTCGCCGTTCAGCCCGACTTCTGCACCGGGATCCGCATTGTATAAAAACAGCTCATAGTCCAGAATGTCTTCTGCCCTGCAGCCTGTGAGCAGCTCCAGATAGTGCAGGAAATAATCGGATTTTTCATCTTCTCCAAGGCGCGCTACAAGCGGCAGAAGCTGGAGCTGCGGATTAAGCTGTATGCCCTTGTTGATCTCCGGATTCATATGGATGGCAAGTCCCGGAATGACAGCAACCGGCTTCTTGGAGTCGATCAGATGCGTGACCGGATGGAAAGCGTCTTTTCCTTTTGTACAGACCTTGCCTGCAATGCCGAGCGGTCTGTCCAGCCAGCTTGTATATACAGCGCCGCCATACGGCTCGATATTGAGTTTGCCATAGCTTCCCTGTGTCAGCTCAGGCTGTGGTTTTATCAGAAAAGAAGGCCAGTCTGTATGCGCCGTGATCATACGCAGCTTTGGCAGCTTTTTGCCTGCAGAGACTTTCTTGCCGACCGTAAAGGCAATGCAGGTTGCGTCGTAAAGATCGATATAATATTTTCCACCGGGTGTAAGGGAAATCGGCTCATTTTTGGGAAGTGCAAGAAAGCCGGCTTTCTTGAGCGTGTCCTCGCAGTATTTACAGCAGTGGAATGGGGAATGGGCACTCTGAGACAGTACAAAGAGTGCATCTATGGCGGATCGTGTATTTGTTTGCATGATAAATCTCCTTCATTAAAAATAGGTATTACTAGTCAACGGATAGAGGTAATAAACCTTCTGACAGTATGATTCATTATAGTAGAAATTATCCTTGATTTCAATGAATGTCCGGAATCTCCTGCGGAAAAAAATATTTACTTTACATAAGGCTGACAAATAAGCATATATTATGGCAAATATAAAAAATATTGATTTTACTTATGAATCAATATAGTATATACTATATCTGTATCAAAAAAGGGACTGCCTGTGGGCAGCTTGATTTTTAGAATTTCTGCTAAAAGGAGAATGTGAACTATGGTAAAAGCAGTTGTAGGCGCTAACTGGGGCGACGAAGGAAAAGGTAAGATTACAGATATGCTGGCAAAAGAGGCAGATATCATCATCCGTTTTCAGGGTGGAGCCAATGCCGGACATACGATCGTAAATGATTACGGAAAGTTTGCACTTCATACATTACCGTCAGGTGTGTTCTACGGACATACAACAAGTATTATCGGTAATGGTGTTGCACTGAACATTCCGGTTTTATTCAATGAAATGAAATCTATTACAGACCGCGATGTGCCAAAGCCGAAGCTTCTGGTTTCTGACAGATGTCAGATGGTGATGCCATATCACATTTTATTTGATCAATATGAAGAGGAACGTCTTGGCGGTAAGTCATTCGGTTCCACAAAATCAGGTATCGCACCTTTCTATTCCGATAAGTATGCAAAGATCGGTTTCCAGGTAAGCGAGCTGTTTGAAGATGAGGACGAGCTGAGAGAAAAGGTTGTCCGTGTATGTGAGACAAAGAATGTTTTACTGGAGCATTTATATCATAAACCGCTTTTAAACCCGGACGAGCTGATGCAGACACTGAAAGAGTATAAGGAAATGGTAGAACCTTATGTATGCAACGTTTCCTTATATCTTGACAAGGCGATCAAGGAAGGAAAGAACATCCTGTTAGAGGGTCAGCTTGGTACGTTAAAGGATCCGGATCATGGAATTTACCCAATGGTAACTTCTTCTTCCACACTGGCAGCTTACGGTGCAGTCGGTGCAGGTATCCCACCATACGAGATCAAGCAGATCATCACAGTCTGCAAGGCATATTCTTCCGCAGTCGGCGGTGGTGCATTTGTATCCGAGATCTTCGGAGATGAAGCAGATGAGCTGAGACGCCGCGGTGGTGATGGCGGTGAGTTTGGTGCAACAACAGGACGTCCGAGAAGAATGGGATGGTTTGACTGTGTTGCTTCCAAGTACGGTTGTCGTCTGCAGGGTACAACAGATGTTGCATTTACGGTTCTGGATGTACTTGGTTATCTGGATGAAATTCCGGTATGTGTCGGTTATGAGATCAACGGAGAAGTGACAACAGAGTTCCCTGTTACACATGATCTGGAGAAAGCAAAACCGGTTCTGAAAGTATTACCGGGCTGGAAAAACCAGAGAGAAGATATCAGAGGCATTAAGAAGTTTGAAGATCTGCCGGAGAACTGTCGCAAGTATGTGGAATTTATCGAAGAACAGATTGGTTACCCGATCACAATGGTAAGTAACGGACCGGGCAGAAATGATATCATCTACAGAGAAAGTCCACTGAAGAAATAATAGATAAAGAGTATATGAAAAAACACCAGATCCCGAATTCAGGATCTGGTGTTTTTTTTGGAAAGCGTCACTTGTTCCGCTTCTTCTTTCTGTTTCTGGTCCTTGATGGCTTTTGTGGCAGGCATATTGTCAAAATCGGCAATGGTATGCTTGTTTGTCAGCTTGCCGTACATCCAGATGTAAAGCCAGAGGATGATCGGAATGAAGATCGTTGCAAACAGACTGACCTTGAACATTCTGCCTGCGCCGTCGAAATTGAAGATGGCACAGATGAGTGTGATGATATAAAGAAGTACCAGAGCGGCGATTCCGATGATTGCCAGAATACGTTGCTTTTTGGAATACATATAACAGAATCCTTCCTTTCGATATCGGTCAACATAAAAACAGAATAAAGCTGTAATACGGATCATTCGGTTAGTATGCCTGAAATAATAATTGTATTGTATTATACTAACATAGAAAGCTTCTGTGGTCAAAAAGCAAATCGTGCATGGCAAAATAAACAAATAGCAACAGGGACTGTTGTTTAATGCGCGCTGCAATGCTATACTAAGGAATGCAAAGGAGTTTGGGGTATGAAGAAGAAAATAACAATAGAAGCGCATCTGTTACAGCCGGGGATGACACTGGCAGACAGAAGATACCGGATTGATTCACTTCTGGGGAATAACGGCATTATGGTTACCTACAAAGGTTATGATACATTCCGTAAAAAAGTAGTTGTCATCAGGGAACTGTTTCCTGTTGATATCGTGGAAAGAGACAGGCTGCATGACTATCATCTGGACTGTAAGAAGCTTTCCGATGAAGCTCTGTTTGAATCCATGAAGGAGCATGTGATCGGCCGGGTAAAGAAGCTGATCCGTATGTATCCGGTGGAAGGGATCGCCAATGTACTGACTTTTCTGGAAGAACGCGGAACTGTATACAGCATAGAAGAATATGTGGAAGGTATGACACTTGACAAGTATCTGTTAAAGCGTCACAGTGCCAAGTTTACCGTAGAAGATCTGATGAAGCTGCTCGCACCTGTCATACAGACTCTGGCAAAACTTCATCAGGACGGCATCTGCCATCTGGCACTTTCGCCGCAGCAGATTATGGTGCTGCCAGACAGGAAGACCGTAATTGTCGGCTTTACCAATCCGATGGAGGATATCGCTGCCCCGCAGCTAAAAGATCCGGGCGTGCGGCAGGACGGTTATGCGCCGGTAGAGCTTTATCTGCCGGAAGCCAAGAGAAGCAGCAAAACAGACCAGTATGCCATGGCGGCTATTTTGTACCGCTATGTAACGGGAGAAAAACTGCCGGCTTATTATGAGCGGATCAATGAAGAAAAGGAAAGTACACCGCCGCAGCAGATGCAGACACGGATCATGGATTTCCAGAGTGAAGCCATCATGAAGGCGGCTTCTATTTATGATTTTGACAGATACGAGGATCTGGAGACGTTTCGGAAAGCACTTCTGCCTTCCGATATGGATATGGATTCTCTGTACAGTGAGCAGGAGACAACCAAAACACTGAAACGGAAACCGTTCTGGTATGCATATGAGCAGAAAAAGCTGCACCGGTATTATGCGGTGATCGCCGCCCTTTTGCTTGTGGCAGTTATTGTGCTGGGACCGCGGCTGTATCAGGTAGGACTGGATATCAGGATCAATCATTTTTATGATAAATTTAACAACGCTTCCTTATATGAACAGTGTCAGATGCTGGAAAATCTATCCAAAAAGCAGAGACAACATTACACAAATGACTACGTGGATATGGACAGTACGCTGACGGATGAAGAACGTTCCAAGGCAATGGAAGCTAAGTATTATGATTTCCAGTTAAATAAATATGTGCTGTATGATAAGGTGGATCAAAGCCGGACATATTATGAGTATATGAAGATCGATCTGCGTGACGGTTATGCATGGGTGGATTATAACAGCGATACGACAAATACACATACGGAGATCCGTTTCCCACAGGAAAAAGACGGAAGCTACTATGTGCAGATCGAAACTGTAGATGAAAAGGGAAATCGGAAAAACGAGACAGTTTACGCAAAGCCGTAAAAAACCTTTGAAAAATAGGGCAAAATAGTATATACTGTCTTGGTATATAGCAGGCCGCGCCTGCAAGAACGAATGGAAGAAGAAATAAGGAGTATACAAAAATGGCATTATTAGAACAGTGGCGCTCTATGGCGTATTCAGAAACAGCAAACAAGGGTGACTTAAAAAGACTCTGGCAGAAATATTTTCTGAAAGAAAAAGAAATTTATGCACAGCTTCTGGAAGATCCTGATACAGAAGTAAAGGGCACAGTAAAAGAACTGGCTGAAAAATATAATGTAGATATCATGACAATGACAGGCTTTCTGGATGGTATCAATGATTCTTTGGTAGAAGCAAATCCGATCGAAGAGATGGAAGAAGATACACCTGTCAGCTTAAAGTTTGACAAAGCACTTCTGTACAAAAACATGGTTGGTGCAGAAGCTGACTGGTTATACGGTCTGCCACAGTGGGAAAAGATTTTCGATGAGGAAACAAGAAAAGCACTTTACAAAGAGCAGAAGAGCTCTACAACGATCGTAAAAGAGCAGAAGATCTATCCTAACGATCCATGTCCTTGCGGAAGTGGCAAGAAATATAAAAAATGTTGTGGAAGAAATAAATAAGTGCCGGAAGGCAGGAGGTGACACATGCTTCAATTTAAAAAAATGGTAAAAGAAAAAATGGAGCTTTTGTTTGATGGCGAGATCACATTGTTAAAGACAGATTTCTGGCTGGCTGCACTTGTCATCTTCTTACTTGGTGTATTGTATGGTCTCATGAAGGCACCTCTCACACATGGCATTACAGTAAGCTGTGGCAATAATAATGGCAATACATGGCTGCCGGATGATCTGGAAGAAGATTTTGATGAGAATGAATAATTCGGAAAAGTCAAAATGCTTTTAAACAGGGTTATCGTATAAAATCACATGAAAAAGCACATACTACTTCTACGGGAAAACCCGGAAGGAGGAAGAAAAATGGTTACTTTAAAATGTGATGTGCGTACCTGTACCTATAACAAAGAAAACTGCTGCTGCAAGGGCGATATCAGTGTCGGTGGTAAAAGTGCCTGTGACTGTTCACAGACATGCTGCGATTCCTTTAAAGAAGCAAAGGGCGATCAGTACCTGAGTGCTTTGGAGCATCCGAGCAAAATGATCGATATCGACTGCGAGGCAGTGAAATGTATTTATAATTCCGATTATAAATGCAACGCCGATAATGTAAAGATCGGTGGAAGCAATGCCTGCGATTGTCAGCAGACAAGCTGCGCAACCTTTAGAGAACGATAAAATGAAGGCATACGGGAGCCCCCTTTCCATGTGAAAGGGGGTTTTTCAATAGGGGGAATACATATGAAGAAGATAATCATATTTTTATTGTCACTGTTCGTTTTAACGGGCTGTGGCAGAAAAGAGGTCACATTTGATACCACCAAAGAGGTGACAACGGCTTATACAAGTGAAAAACTGGATGTTTCCGATCTGCCACCCATCACAGGTATGTGTGGTGATGAACAATATGTATATATAGCCTCTTCGCCATTGAGAACAGATGAGAAACAGAAGATTTATCCTGAGATTTACAGGATAGATAAAAATAATGAGGTAAAACAGCTTTCCCTGCCTTTTGAAAAAGAAGGAACTGTATATGCGCTTTCCAATATATCAAGTTCTAATGAAAAAAGCACATTTGCTCTGCTATGGAGATATCAGGATCAAGATGGGACAGCCGCATATCAGATTATGATCTGTGATGAGGAAGGAAACGTAGACCAGACGATATCTTTACAGGAAATATCAGAGGAATTGGAAGCGGGGGTATTTGGTTTTCAGGCATTTGATGGTGGGTTCTACATAGCAGGTGCCAATTCTGTTTTATCGATTGACCAGAATGGTAAGAAAAAAGAGGATGTCTGTCAGGGGATGATCTTAGGCTTTACCGGTACTGAAAATGGGATAGCATGTCTTAGACTTTCGGAAAGCGGAATGTCTGTTTATGATCTGAACGAGAAAAAAATAATCTATCTGTTGGAAGACAGGGAGGAGAATGGGGATATGCGTGCCCTGCCGTCTGATCATACCTTGCTTTTATGTGCCAATAAGCTGTGGCATGTGGAAAATGGAACAGCAGCTTTAGTCTTTGCATTGGGAGATATAGGAATGAACAGCGAAATGGTGCAGACAGTCTGTGAACTTCCGGATGGCACGTTGCTTTTGGCTGCAAGGGATGGACTTGATATGAATGCAAATCAGTGGATTTATATTTGCCGTGTAGCAGGAAAGAATGAGAATACAGAAGGATTGAAGAAAACAGAGCTTGTACTTGGCGGGGGATCGATCAGCAGAGAATGTAAGCTGGCGGTAACTGCCTATAATATGCAGCAGGATACGGTACAGATCACAGTCAAAGAGTATGGAACAGATGAAGCAGGTGAGAAGCAACTTTCCATGGCACTCACAGATGGGAAAATAGATCTTTTATTTTCAAGCTACTTACAAGATATGGAACAGTATCAGGGAAGTTTGGAAGATCTTTCCGGGGTGTATGAAAATATTGCAATGACAAAACCTGTGCGTGAGGCACTTACAGAGGCGGGAAGCCGTTATGTGATACCGGGATTTAGAATGCGCACATTTTATAAGCGGGGGGATAATGGAAAATTGTATCTTTATGGTGGAAAGGAAGAAGTGTGCGATAGCTTCTTATATGCGGATGTAAAAGGAATTCTGGACGAGGAAAATAAGAAGGTAGATACAAACCTCTTAAAAGAATATATAAAGACTGTGGAGGAGATGCCGGAGGCGGAAGAGAATACATCATTACCGGAGCTTTTGAAATCAGATAAGCCAATCTGTGGTGTGACAGAGATCAGTGAGCCAAATGATTATATGGGGATTTATCTGATGGGAGAACAGGCAGTGGACTACACCGGATTTGAACAAAAAAGCAGCGGGCAGTATGTAAATGAGATCGTTCCAATGGGTGTTTATGGGATTGTACATGGAAGCAAACAGGAAGAGGAATGTGCAGACTTTTTGTACTATCTGACCGGAGAGGAATATCAGATAAAAAATGCGTATCCCGATTATTTCCCTGTCAATGAAAAGGCACAGCAGCGTATTTGGGATATTGTATCTGCGACGAAAGAAACAACACTGTCTGATGGCACGCAGGTGAATCCATATCGGTGTGAGGTTGCCTACAATGATTACGAGGTGGTCGTGGAAGCGCTGGATCAGGAACAGCTGCATAGCATAAAAGCATGGTTGGATATGCCATGTGTTTTATATCCGCAAAAAAAGAAATATGTTGAACTGATAGAAGAGGAAGTGATAAAATATCTGGAAAAACAACAAAGTCTTTCAGATACACTGGAATATATAGATAAACGTGTATCGATCGTGTTAGCAGAGTAAAGCTTTTGGAGAATATCATGAAAAACAAATGGCTAAAGATCGAAGCAGAATACATAACATCACATATATGTCAAAAATAGCATAAATCTTATATAAAAAACTACAATTTTTTCTATAATGAAGATAAGAAATGAATTTGACAGGGAGGATTTTATGCAGACACAGAATGACAAAAGTATTTATAAACAATTATTACATATTGTGGCACCGATTTCTTTTCAGTACCTGATGGCATCCTTTGTCAGTGCATCAGATGCGTTTATGCTTGGTTTTTTGGATCAGGATTCTCTGGCGGCATCTTCCCTGGCAACACAGATCCCGTTTGTATACAGCCTGTTTTATGGGGCGTTCGTATTCGGCTTTAATGTCCTGGCTGCCCAGTATTGGGGCAAGGGAGATAAAAAATCCGTAGAAGAGATATTGACGATCGCAATGCGCTACGCGCTTCTGGTCGGTATTTTGTTTTCCGTCCTGACAGCCTGTATTCCCGGGCAGATCATGCGTATTTTCACGGCAGATCCGGTTCTGATCGAAAAAGGTGCGGTATATCTGCGGACAGTATCCTTATCTTTTGTGCTGACAGGCTTTACACAGATCTATTACGGTCTGTTAAAGGTATGCGATCATGCAGGGCTAAGCTCCATGATAGGCTCTTTGGCAGTTGTACTGAACATTGCATTAAATGCGGTATTTATCTTCGGACTTGTCGGTATGCCTGCAATGGGGATCGCAGGTGCAGCACTTGCCACCGTATGTGCGAGGATCTTTGAAACGATCGCCGTTATCATTGTCGTTACAAAATATAAATGTCCGAAGCTCGGTAATATGCTTGTGATAAAGGACAGACAAATGCATAAGGACTACTGGAAATATACAACGCCGCTATTGGTCAATCAGATCGGCTGGGGCGGCGGTGTGACCATGTATTCTGTTATTATGGGACATATGGGAAGCGATGCAACCGCGGCTAACTCTATTGCCAGCATTGTGCGTACGATCATTGCCAGTCTCTGTTGGGGAATCGCAGCAGGCGTTTCCATTATCATCGGGCAGACACTGGGACAGAATAAGCTGGAGGAGGCAAAGAAGATGGGCGGTAAATTTGTCCGTCTGTCGATCTGGATCGGGGCAGCTTCCGGTCTTGTGATCCTGGCGCTGATCCCACTTGTACTGCGCGTGATCACACTGACGCCGCAGGCAATGTATTATCTGAAGTTCATGCTCTGTATGGCGGCTTATTATATCATCGGAAATTCTTTGAATTCTACGATCATTTCAGGTATCTTCCCGGCGGGCGGCGATACAAAGTTCGGTATGATCTGTGACGTTGTCACACTCTGGTGTTTTGTCGTTCCGCTTGGTATGCTGGCAGCTTTTGTCTGGCATGCACCGGTGCTCCTCGTTGCATTTATCCTGACACTGGATGAATTTGTGAAGATCCCGGCTGTATATATCCACTACATGAAATACAAATGGGTAAAAAATATCACAAGATAGTATGCTGCGATTGAATTTGATAGCACAAAAGCAGAAAATGGTGTTGACACCGGTTCTCTTTTGTGCTATTCTCTTTAAGGTGTTTGAAACACGTAAAGAAAGCAGAGTATCCACTCTCACCCTGAGGCAATCGGGCTGTCAGGTGTTTATATAAGAATGCAGCGATAAGTTTTATATTCGTTTTCATTTTTTGTCATGAGTGGATGTTCCCACTCATTTTTTTATTTTGATTCTTATGGAGGTGTATCACTATTAGCGAATTAATGATTAACGAACAGATCAGAGACAGAGAGGTACGTCTGATCGGAGAAGAAGGCGAGCAGCTTGGCGTCATGTCTTCAAGAGAAGCACAGAAACTGGCAGATGAGGCAGGACTTGATCTGGTAAAGATCGCACCGACAGCAAAGCCGCCGGTCTGCAAGATCGTTGACTACGGTAAATACCGTTACGAACAGGCCAGAAAAGAAAAAGAAGCCCGCAAGAAACAGAAAACCATTGAAATCAAAGAAATTCGTTTATCTCCTAATATTGATACAAATGATCTGAATACAAAGATCAATGCAGCGAAGAAATTCCTGACAAAGGGTGATAAAGTAAAAGTTACACTTCGTTTCCGTGGCCGTGAAATGGCACATATGAATGCAAGCAAGCATATTCTGGATGACTTTGCCGAAGCACTGACAGAGATCGCTGTTGTGGAAAAGCCGGCAAAGGTAGAAGGCAGAAGCATGACAATGGTGCTTGCAGAGAAACGCTCATAAAAAGCTTTTAACTTGAATTTGCGGATTTAAGTTGAAATAGATTTTCTAAAGTTGATAGGAGGAATTTAAAATGCCAAAGGTTAAAACAAACAGAGCAGCAGCAAAACGTTTCAAAGTGACAGGAACAGGTAAGTTAAAAAGAAATAAAGCTTATAAGCGTCATATCTTAACAAAGAAATCTGCAAAGACTAAGAGAAATCTTAGAAAACCTGCAATGACAGATGCAACAAATGTTAAGAACATGAAGAAGTTAACACCATATTTATAAATCGTAAGGAGGAAGCATAGAAATGGCAAGAATCAAAGGCGGAATGAACGCAAAGAAAAAACATAATAGAGTATTAAAACTTGCAAAAGGTTACAGAGGAGCAAGATCTAATCAGTATAGAGTTGCAAAACAGTCTGTAATGCGTGCACTGGCATCCTCTTACGCAGGACGTAAAGAGAGAAAGCGTCAGATGAGACAGCTTTGGATCGCTCGTATCAATGCAGCAGCAAGAATGAACGGCCTTAGCTACAGCAAATTCATGTACGGCTTAAAGCTCGCAGAAATCGACATCAACAGAAAGATGCTGGCTGAGATGGCTGTGAATGATGCTGAAGGCTTCAAGTCTTTAGCAGAAATTGCAAAATCTAAGATTGCATAATGGACATCCTATAGGGATATAAATAAAGAACATCGGAGTATTCCGGTGTTCTTTGTCGTATATTTAGTAAGGAGTGAAAGAATAGTATGTTAGAGAATTTAGAACCGAAAAGTGTCTTTTCGTTTTTTGAAGAAATAGATCAGATCCCGAGGGGATCGGGCAATACGCAGAAGATCAGCGATTATCTGGCAGAGTTCGCAAAGAAAAGAAATCTGTTTTATATACAGGATACGCTTGGCAATGTCATCATCAAAAAAGATGGGACAGCCGGTATGGAAGAAAAAGAGCCGGTCATCATACAGGGGCATATGGATATGGTTGCTGTAAAAGAGCCGGATTGTGAGAAAGATATGGAAACGGAAGGATTGGATCTGGCTGTGCAGGGCGACTATGTCTACGCAAAAGGCACAAGCCTTGGTGCAGATGACGGTATCGCAGTTGCATATGCGCTGGCACTTTTAGACAGCAAAGATATTCCGCACCCGCCGCTTGAGGTCATCATCACGGTAGATGAAGAAACCGGTATGTTTGGTGCACAGGGGATCGATCTTTCCATGCTGCAGGGAAAGAAAATGCTGAACATCGATTCCGAAAAGGAAGATGAGCTGACCGTGGCATGCGCAGGTGGTCTGCGTGTATATGCAAACTGGCAGGTCGCTTATACAGAGATCGGCGATAAAGAGCAGTATGTTGTTACTGTATATGGTTTAAAGGGCGGTCACTCCGGTGTAGAGATCGGTCTTGGCAGGGCCAATGCCAATAAGCTGCTCTGCGAGCTTCTGTATCTGATGGAGCGTGAGCTGGATGTGCGTGTGATCACGATGGACGGCGGTACAAAGGATAATGTCATTCCACACGAAGCAAAAGCACAGATCGCCTGTGGAGCAAAGGAAGAAGAACTGAAAAAGCTGATCGGCGTTGTGGAAAATTCTTTCCGCGAGGAATGGGCAAAGAAAGAGTCCGGTTTACAGATCAGACTCGAAAAAGCAGAAAAGCAGTATGAAAAAGCGATCGACGCATCTGATTTCTTCCGTGTCATGTCCTTCTTTTTGGAAGCACCGAACGGTGTGCAGGCAATGAGCAGGGATCTGCCGGGACTGGTAGAGACTTCCCTGAATTTTGCAACGCTGCATATGGAGCCGGAAGAGGAGGTAAAAGCCGGTTTTTCTCTTCGTTCCAGCAGCAGTACGGCAAAGCAGGCGCTGAAAGAAAAACTCTGCAATATGATCGCTGAAAGCGAAGGCGAATATGAAGCAAACGGAGAGTACCCGTCCTGGGAATATAAAGAGAACTCAGAACTGCGCGAGCAGGTAGTCCGCACTTATAAGGAAGTACTGGGAAAAGAGCCAAAGGTATTATCCATTCATGCAGGACTGGAATGTGGTATCTTATCGCAGAAGATCGAAGGACTCGACTGTGTATCTTTCGGGCCGAATATCGACGATATCCATACGACAAAAGAAAAACTCAGCATTTCTTCCGCCCAGCGGATCTGGGAGCTTTTGAAGAAACTGATGCAGATGGATGCATAGTTATTTTGAAAAACCTCCACAGGATTCCGGCAGACGGGAAAACATGGATGGACAAAGCTGTATCAGCGATAAGAGGAAAGGAACACAACATGAAGAGCAACATTGTATTAATCGGAATGCCCGGTGTCGGGAAAAGCACGATCGGAGTTGTCCTTGCCAAAAATCTGGGCTGTCATTTTATGGATTCGGATATTGTGATCCAGCAGCAGACAGGAAAACTGTTGCATGAGATCATCACGGAAAAAGGACTTGACGGTTTTTTACAGACGGAGGATGAAGTGAATGCAGGCATAGACGCAGAGAAAACTGTCATCGCGACCGGAGGCAGTGCAGTGTTCGGTAAACATGCCATGCAGCATCTGGCAGAAAACGGAACGATCATCTACCTGTCCCTGCCATACGAACAGATCGAAGAACGTCTGGGAGATCTGCATAAGCGCGGCGTTGCGCTTAGGGAGGATCAGACCTTATATGACATCTATCAGGAAAGGGTCCCTCTTTATGAAAAGTATGCGGATCTGATCATTGACTGTCAGCAGAAAAGTATCCGTCAGATCGTGGCAGAGATTGCAAGAAAGCTGGGAAACAAGGAATAAATTCAATATACGGAAGTCTCCCACCGCAGGAGAATCGATACAAGGTCAGAAAAATGAGCCGGCAAAAAGGCTGGCAGACGCTCCGGATGCCACTGAAATCCTATGATGGGAAGATCCTTGTGCAGGATTGTTTCGGGGATCCCATCCGGTGATTGCTGCAGGCAGATCAGACAGTCAGGCAGATCGGAAACAGCCTGATGATGCGCGCTGTTTACAACAGAAAACCCGGCAAGAAGTGTAGAAAGCATTTGCTTTTCCCGTTGGGAAGCAGATGCTTTTTCCTGTGATGGGAAATGCATGGCATATTCTTTGTTTGTCTGTATGGAAGGGAGCGGCAGAAGCTGGACGGAATGCATGGCATCCTTTGTTGTGTAAGCATAATAATGCATGTTATCTTCGGGCAGATCCTGCAGAAGCCTGCCACCGAAAAAGACATGGATGAGCTGCATGCCTTTGCAGATACCGATCACGGGCTTTTTGCGCACAAGGGCGAGTTGCAAAAGCTGAAACTGCATCAGATCCAGCATACCATCGGATGGCTTTGCGCCTGCGGCTGTTTCTCCATAAAAGGCGGGATCAAAGTCACCGCCGCCGGGCAGAAGGAGCAGATCAAACGAAAGGTTTTGCAGGCTGCTGTATGGAAAGGCTTCCCCTGCACGATAGGAAAGCATCTGTGCGTTCATACCGCTTTTCTGTACGAGCTCATAATATCGTCTGTGGACATCCATGGTTCCGGCGATCAGGATCAAAGGTTTCATAAAAAGAAGGCTCCTGCTTCCTTTTTTATACTATATGCAGTATACTGATAGATGTTCGGAGTCTCTGATACGATGCCGGACATGAAGGAGAGGGTTATAGATGAAAAGGAACGGAAAAAAGAAAAATCAGATTTGGATGGCGGGACTGCTTCTTTGTCTGGGGCTTGCGCTTTTGCTCCCAAAAGAAGTAAAAGCAGAAGAAACAGATCCGGAGGCGGATATACAGATCGAATATACGGTAACGAAAGTACCGGGAAAGGTCAATATGCTGGCAGGCGAGACAAGATATGTCAGCACATCGATTCCTTACACGGCTACTTTTGAAAGCAGTGATCCGAAGATCGCGGCGGTGGCAAACAGCGGACTTGTTGAGGCACGGAAAAAGGGCACCGTGAAGATCACGCAGACAGACGGAACGACCAAAAAGGTTTATACGGTAAAGGTAAATGATACGGTAGATCTGATCATTTTTGCCGGACAGAGCAATATGTGCGGTTCCGGCGGCAATTCCGGTGCTGCACCAAAGCCGGATACGGGAACAGCTTATGAATTTGATATCTCCACCAATACCAAAAAATGTATTACGATGAAGGAGCCGTTCGGAGAAGGCACAAACCGGATCAACGGTCTGGAGGACAGCGGTACATACAGCACAAAAGGGTCGCTCGTCAGTGCATTTTGTATCAATTATTACAAACAGACAAAGATACCGGTAGTCGGTGTTTCCGCAAGCTGGGGAGGCACCTCTACCAATACATGGCTGAACCGCGGACTGGTCAAAGAGACGCAGCGGCGTGTCAGGCTGGCAAAGAAATATATGAAAAAGAAGGGTATTAAGATCCGCCATACTTATATGGTATGGTATCAGGGAGAATCCGATGCTGCACAGGGGCTGGAAGGCTGGCAGTACAACAACCGTATGAAGAAGATCTATACCAAGATGAAAAAGGTTGGCGTGGAAAAAGTGTTTATGATCCGGATCGGGCAGAATCAGGCTGCGATCGGACAGACGGATGAGATCGTAAAGGCGCAGAAAAAGCTTTGTGATACCAATAAAAACTTTATCATGGTATCAAAGTCAGCCTATCAGTTTGGCTTAAATCCGGGCGCTTACCATTATGATGCGATCCACATCAACCAGACCGGTCTCAACAAGATCGGATATGAGGCCGGAAAGGCTGCGGGAAAATACGCAAAGAAGCATAAGTAAGCCGAGGCTTACAAAATATAAGTATCGATGAGCTCTGCAAGCCCGTCATGTTCATGATCCAGTGCGGTAATAAAACCGGCACTGGATTTTACTGTTTCAGTGGCATTCTGCATTGCGGCGCCGAGCCCTGCGGCAAGGAGCATCGGGATATCATTTTCGGAATCACCGACAGCAATGCTATCGCTGACGGGAACGGAAAGGTAGTCGCACAGAAAACGCAGTGCATTGCCTTTACTTGCCTGTGCGGAGAAGATTTCCAGATACCCTGCGCCGGAAAACATTGTCTGTACGCCGTCTCCGAGTGCGGTCTGTATCTGCACACGGAACTGTTTCAGTGCGTCAGAACCGTCCAGACTCAGCGTCAGCATTTTAAATGGCGGTCTGGACAATGCTTTTGTATAATCCGGTGCAAAGATCGCAGGGATCTTCACATGCGTCTGATAATGTAAAAGCTCCGGTGTTTCTTTTTCGCAGACGATCTCGTGATCGGTATAAGTCTGCAGATGGACATGGTACTGCTTTGCAAGTGCCTGTGCCCGAGGGATCAGCTCTATAGGCAGTCTGTCCTCCAGAACTGCTTTCTTTTCATTACAGTCATAGACCAGTGCACCGTTGTTAGCGATCACATAGGAGTATGGAAAATGAATGGAGAGACTTTCAAGGTAGGACTGCACCAAAAGGATGCCGTCGAGAGGGCGGCCGGAGCACAGGATCATGCCATGCCCTGCCTGTCCCATTTCCCGGAGCTTCCGGGCAAGAGTGGGAGAGATCGTTCCGTCCTTTCTGAGCAGTGTTCCGTCAATATCTGAAAATAGCAGCTTCGTCATTTGTAATTCCTTTCTGTCTGATATATAATGATGCAAGGGTCAAAAGTCATAGACCACGCTGTGCGGAGCACGTAACAATCCGTATAGCATCATTATAATTTAGCACAATACTAACATAGAAAAAATGACATTACAAGAAGGACAAGATTATGAAAAAACTATTCATCTATTTGCGTGAGTACAAAAAGGAATGCGTTTTTGCGCCGCTTTTTAAGATGCTGGAGGCATCCTTTGAACTGTTTGTACCGCTTGTCGTAGCGGCTATTATCGATACCGGTATTGCACATGCAGATAAGGGCTATGTCATCCGTATGTGCCTGCTTCTGTTTTTGCTTGCCCTCATCGGACTGACCTGCGCGGTAACGGCGCAGTATTTCAGTGCTAAGGCAGCGGTCGGCTTTGCAACAAAACTCAGACATGCCCTGTTTTCCCATCTGCAGGGCCTTTCCTTTTCAGAGGTAGATACAATCGGAACTTCCACGATGATCACCCGTATGACGAGTGATATCAACCTGCTGCAGAATGGTGTCAATATGGCACTCAGACTGTTCCTGCGTTCTCCGTTCGTTGTATTCGGTGCCATGATCATGGCATTTACGATCGATTTTAAAGCTGCACTCAGCTTTGTCGGTGCGATCATTCTGTTATCGATCGTTGTCTTTGGCATCATGTATCTGAATATCCCGATGATGAAATCCGTACAGGCAAAGCTAGACGATGTTCTTTTGACCGCCAGAGAAAACCTGACAGGTATCCGTGTGATCCGCGCCTTCTGTAAGGAGGACGAAGAGCTGGCACGTTTCAGACAGAAAAACGAAGAACTGACCAGAATGCAGAAAAAGTCCGGTTCTATCTCAGGACTGACCAACCCGCTGACCTATGTCATCATCAACTTTGCAATCATCGTGCTCATCTGGACAGGTGCACTGCAGGTACAGAAGGGTATTCTGACACAGGGTCAGGTGGTAGCACTGTATAACTATATGTCACAGATCCTTGTCGAGCTGATCAAGCTCGCAAATCTGATCGTGACGATCAATAAAGCACTGGCAAGTGCAAACAGAATTTCAGATGTATTTGATATCCATTCTTCCATGGAATGGCAGGAAAAAGAAACGGAAGCAGAAGTGACAGATCCGGAAAATGCGGTTGTGTTCGATCATGTGTCACTGGCTTATCATGCAGACAGTGAGGCTGCTATTTCGGATGTTTCCTTTACGGCGAAAAAGGGAGAGATCATCGGTATTATCGGCGGAACAGGTTCCGGTAAGAGTTCGCTTGTCAATCTGATTCCGCGTTATTATGATGCAACACAGGGAAAGATCCTGATCGATGGCAAGAATGTAAAGAATTATACGAAAAAAGAACTGCAGAGACAGGTTGCCATGGTGCTGCAGAAGGCAGTATTGTTCCAGGGCTCAATCGCAGAGAACCTGAAATGGGGAAAGCGTGATGCAACGGAAGCAGAGATGCAGCAGGCGGCTGAGATCGCGCAGGCTGCGGATGTTGTGCGTGTCAAAGGCGGTCTGAACGGACAGATCTCCCAGGCGGGTAAAAACTTATCCGGCGGACAAAGACAGAGACTGACGATCGCCCGTGCGATCATGAAGCATGCGCCGATCCTTATTCTGGATGACAGTGCTTCCGCACTGGATATGGCAACGGATGCCAATCTCCGTAAAGCGATCCGCCGGATGCCGGATCATCCGACCGTGTTTATTGTGTCGCAGCGTACCAATGCCATTATGGATGCAGACCAGATTCTTGTGCTTGACGATGGTAAGCTGGTCGGAAAAGGAAAGCATGATGAACTGTTAAAGACATGTGAGATCTACCGTGAGATCTATGAATCTCAGTATAAGAAAGGAGTGGAGTAAAATGAAACAGAAAGATGTTCTGAAAAAAGTCTGGAAATATCTGGAACATTACAGAATGCTGATCCTGTTATCCTTCCTCTTTTCCATTGCGGTTGTTGTACTGACCCTATATGTACCGATTCTGGTCGGCCGTGCCATTGACCAGATCGTAGAGACCGGTGTGCATTTCGGACCGATCAAGGGCTATCTGTTTGCGATCGGTGTCCTTGTTCTGATCACGGCTGTTCTGCAGTGGATTATGAACCAGATCAATAATAAAGTAACCTATCATGTAGTACGGGATATTCGGAAGGAAGCCTTTGACAAGCTGCAGAATCTGCCGTTGAAATATATAGATTCGCATTCTTACGGTGAGATTGTCAGTCGTATGATCACAGATGTGGATCAGTTTGCAGACGGTCTTCTGATGGGCTTTACACAGCTCTTTACCGGTATTGTGACCATTCTGGGAACACTGATCATCATGCTGACACTCAATGTCGGCATTACCTGTGTGGTTGTTGTGGTAACACCGCTTTCTCTGTTTGTTGCTAACTTTATTGCAACACACACCTATACGATGTTCCGTGAGCAGTCGGTAACGAGAGGTGAGCAGACAGCTCTGATCGATGAAATGATCGGAAATGCCAAGGTCGTAAAGGCATTCGGACAGGAAGAGGAAGCAATCGCCCGCTTTGACGAGATCAACGACAGATTGCAGAAATGTTCGCTGAAAGCAATCTTTTATTCTTCCCTGACAAACCCAAGTACCCGTTTTATCAACGCTCTTGTATATGCAGGTGTCGGACTGACAGGTGCATTTGCCGTTATCGGCGGAAAGATGACAGTGGGACTTTTGTCGAGCTTCTTAAGCTACTCTAATCAATATACAAAGCCGTTTAACGATGTATCCGCAGTCATTACGGAGCTGCAGAATGCCATTGCCTGTGCGGGCAGGATTTTTGAACTGATCGAGGAGAAGTCCCAGATCCCGGATGCGGAAGATGCAGCTGTGCTGTCAGATGCAAAGGGCAATGTAACGGCAGAACATGTATATTTCTCCTACACACCGGAGCAGCAGCTGATTCAGGATTTCAACCTTCAGGTACAGCCGGGACAAAATATTGCGATCGTAGGGCCGACAGGTTGTGGTAAGACAACGATCATCAACCTGCTGATGCGTTTTTATGATGTAAACAGCGGTAAGATCTGCGTTGATCAGACAGATATCCGTGATATGACAAGAAAGAGCCTGCGTTCTTCCTATGGTATGGTATTGCAGGAAACATGGCTGAAATCCGGTACGATCCGTGATAATATCAAAATGGGTAAGCCGGAGGCAACTGATGAAGAAATGATAGAAGCGGCAAAGGCAGCCTATGCTGATCCGTTTATCCGCCGTATGCCAAAGGGGTATGATACGGTGATCGGAGAAGACGGCGGTATGCTTTCACAGGGACAGAAGCAGCTTTTGTGTATTTCCCGTATCATGCTGGCACTTCCGCCTATGCTGATCCTGGATGAAGCAACCTCTTCCATCGACACGAGAACAGAACTCAAGATCCAGAGTGCCTTTACACATCTGATGGAAGGCAGAACAAGCTTTATCGTGGCGCACAGACTGTCTACGATCAAAGATGCGGATCTGATCCTTGTGATGAAAGACGGAAATATCATTGAACAGGGTAACCATGAACAGCTTCTGGCAAAGAAGGGCTTTTATGCACAACTGTATACAAGCTAAAATATCGTCCGTAAATAACCGGACAAGTATCCGTAACGGTTACTTAAGATACGATATACTTGTACCGTTGTGAAGAAAAGGGAGTCTGCATGAAAGAAAAAATAACAGATATTTTTATGAAATGTATCATAGCTCTGGCAGGTCTGATCCTGCTGGGGCTTAGTTTGTATGCGCTCCGTTATTCCTATCTTTTCCCGGTGGAATATCTGGAGATCGCAACCCCTCAGAAGGATTCTGTCTGGAAAACGGTGGTGGGAGCAGCAGCTTTGTTTTTTCTGCTGTTACTTGTCTCTTATGGAATCAGACAGGTTAATTATCGGAAACAGAAGCTGCTGCAGGCACTGCTTGCCCTTATGTTTGTGCTGGCAGCCTTTCTCTTTATACAGGACGGAACTGTCTATCAGGCGGGAAGCGATCCATGGTATATTTGTGACAGCGCGGCAAAGTTCATAGAAGGAGATTACAGTCCACTGCAGGCAGGCGGTTATCTGGACCAGTATCCTTATCAGCTCGGACTGACCTTGTATACGGAGCTTGTTTTCCGTCTGACAGGTGTATGGAACGTAAAGGCACTTGTTTTTGCCAATCTGCTTGCTATGACGGGGGGACTTGCCTTCGGACAACTTTTTCTGAAAAAACTGCATGCTATCCGGCAGAGCAGCAGCTTTTCTGTCTGCTATCTGTTGTATCTGCCGATCTATCTGTATTTGCCCTTTTTATACGGAGAAGCTCTGGCAATCTGCTTTACCTTTGCCTTTTTATGGCAGCTTGCAGCCTTTCTGGATGATCGGAAAAAGCTTCGTATGCTGTGGCTGGCGGTTTTTGCCTGCCTGATGGTCATATGCCGGGCAAATGCCATGATCGTACTGATCGCAGTGGCAATTGTTTTGCTGCTGATGCTGATCAGAAAATGGGATAAATGGTTGCTTGCAGCTATCCTTGTGACCTTTGCAGCTGTATTTGCCGGCAGAGGGCTTGTGACATGGCAGTATGAGCTGCGGGTGGGAGAAAAGGTTTCAGATGGGGTTCCGGCATCTGCATGGATCGCTATGGGCATGATGGAGGATATCCGGGGGAACGGCTGGTATAACGGTTACGGACCGGAGCTGTATGCAGAGTGCGGCTATGATGCGGAAGCAGTAGACCGGGAAGCCAAAGCTTACATGGCAGAACGGATCCGGGAATTTGGAAAAGATCCAAAAGCCTGTCTTGCCTTTTATAAAGGGAAAGCACTCAGCCAGTGGAACGAGCCGACGGCGGAATCTCTTCTGGTACTCCGGGCAAGTGTCGATACCGAGCAGATATCCAATGGAAAATACCAGTTAATGTTTGGTAACCGGTATCAGCCTTATCTGACATACATGAACAGCTATCAGTTTTTACTGTATCTGCTTGCCTTTTTGGGGTGTATCAGACTCCTGACAGGAAAAGCCGGAAAGAAAGGAATGTTAGAACAGTATTTGTTCTGTGTGCTGGCACTGCTCCTGATCGGCGGCTTTTTGTTCCAGCTTCTGTGGGAAGCAAAATCGCGCTATATCTATTATTATATGGTGCTTCTTTTGCCCCTGGCAACGCTTGGGATTTCCTTTGTCATGGAGCAGCAGGCAGTCTGGAGAGGCAGAATAAGACGGCGATAACAGCGCTTTGCGGAGAGATAATAACAGCAAATAAGAATTGTAAATGCTTTGCAGTGATGATATAGTTGTTACAAAGAATATTTTCTTTTATCAAGTCTATTGAGCAGAAGAGAATGATTCTCGATACGCTCTATGTCTTAAGCATATCTTATTTCAGGAAATTCATGCTTTATTTCACAAAATTTATAAAGCAGGGGTTCCGAGAGGATATGTACGTGTGATCAACTCCAGCGGCAAACAAAGGAGGATCACTTCTTGTACTCGGACAAACTATGCATTAAAGTGTTAGACCTGACGCAGATAGAGAAAGCAAAGAAACAGCCTGAAACTGACAAAAAGCTTTTGAAATGGGCAAGTATATTTAAGGCAGAAACTCTGGAGGAACTGGAACAACTGGCAGGTAAGGAGGAGGTATTTGAAAACATGGTATTGACATTGAAGAAACTGAGTGAAGATGAAAAAATCCGGATGCAGTGTGAAGCAAGAGAAGATTATGAAAGATGCCTGCTCTCAGAATATAGTGCCGGAAAACGTGAAGGGATAGAGCAGGGAACAGAAACAACGCAGAAAAAATTAATTCATAATCTGATGGAGTCTCAGAAAATCACTGAGGATGAAGCACGTAAGATGTTGGGAATTTGATCTTGATAAAAAGGGAATATGAGGGGAAAGAAAATATGAATATATAATTACAGAAAGCAGCAATAGCAAAGAAGAGATGATTTAAGTTGGATTTGGGCTATTGCTGCTGTTTTTGTATAAGTCAACAGACGCGGGAAGAAGGATAAAATGGAGAAAAATGAAACTGCCATTAATATTTACAAAAGAAATTTATTCCTTCAAAACGGATCTGTTATATGGGCGAGAATCAATAAAAGCGAATCCTATTGCGGAATGGATGAAATAGTGCTTGTAGCGGATTGGACAAACCCAAGAAATGAAAAGAAGTATACATTTCATTCCGGTTATAAAAGAACAGGCATTGGTATGATCCAGTATATTAACAAGGCATTTATGCAGGAAACAGAAGTACCTGTTGTTTGGGATGAAAATAGCGAAAATCATGAAGTTTTGTTAAAAGAACTTATAGAATCCTATATGTCTGACATAAATAAGGCTGTTACATTTTCAAAGCCGATACGGACTATTGTAAGGTCAGATAATACGATTGATACCGGAGAAAATATTAGGGCAGTATCATATGAAAAATATGCTATCATCAATGCTTGTTTGGGAATTGTATTAGGAGTTGTGATAAAAAAGTATTGGTTTTCTGTAATATGTGTTGTAAGTCTGCTGTTTTTTGGAATATTGCATTTCTTGCGGAAAAGGGATTTTAAGGGATAAATAAAATAGGAAAACTGACCTATAGTGGAGCAAATTATATTATGGGTTACGGGTCCTGAATATTGGGAAACGATTTTAACAAAGTATTATATAGGGAAAAAACAATGTGTAATGGGGGAATGGTTTTGAAATACTTGATTAACTTTTTAAAATATATTTCATACATAATTGTCATTATATTTGTTTTTATTATTGGATATGATATTTTGCACCAGTGCTTAATTTATGAAGGAGTCTATATCCCTCTATTTGTATTATGGATGGTTACATATACATCGCAGTTTCTATTACAAGAGAAGATCAGAAAACAAACAATGACCGAGGAGGAGATCATACTTTTTAAGAAAAAGAGGGCAGAAGATATTCATTGGTTAAGAGCACGAGAGGATTTTTATAAGAGTCTGGGACTTATTACCATAGGTTGAAAGATTTGGACAATCATTAGTATCATTAATATCAGAGGATGAAGAAGTCAAAGTTACCTTAATAAAATAGAGGAATTGTTTGATCTCTATGGAGATATAAATTGATGGAAGACAAGAGAAAAATAAAAGAAATATATAACTGCATGTCTATTGCATCTAATGAGGAATTGTATCCATTGCAGAAATGGTATAATCAATTAATAGAAAAAACAATTGATGAAATTACCGTGGCAGACGTTTTAAGAATGATACGTCAAAAAAAGTTTACAGATCTTGCTATGTCAAAGGCAATAAATTTTTTGCGAGAGGATGTATTTGTTGGCGAATTATATGAAGGTGATCTTTTGGAAAAAGTATCAGAAATGGATAGTTCATTTTTAATATCTTATGCAGATGATTTAAAAAATATTATTAACAATGCATTAATAAAAAGTGAAACACGTGACTGGACATATGATGGAGAAGAGGAAGAATTTAAAGATATGATAGATACTTTATCCAAAAAACTAACAGAGCTTTAGAGCATATGGGAGAAGGAGTGATGGAGAAGCATGACAAAGAGCAGTTATATTACCTGATTAATGGAGTTTTAGATGGCTCATATCAGGTTAAGACATTTTGTTCAGAATTTACGAGAGTATATGATTTAGAGGTTGATTATGAGCAGTTGTCTGAACTGGAAAATAAAGAATTCGGAGATTTGTGTGAAATGGCAGGTAGATTTTCTGATGATGAAGAAGAGTTAAAAATTCCAAATGTGTTTTTCTCTGAGGAAAGTATTTTGAATAAAGCAGAATATGTAAAACAACTATTAGAGTGATTTTATAGTTTTCTATATATGTGCTATATCAGTTCATATGTCGTTATGTTGCTTAGACTCATATATAGATGCTTCTTACTTCTGATAGTACAGAAATGTATTATAAAAGCAGAATTATATAAAACCGTAACACTAATCTACAAAAGGATTTATTGGTGATGACACATACAAAGAAATAATCGCTAGTTCGTAGTGTCAAAGAAAATCTGTAAATAATTCATTGGGATTGGAGTGAAAAATATGGAAGTAACATATAAAAAACATATAAATGTAGATAAAGAAAATAGAACAGAGTTCTTGTTTGTTAATTGGGATTATGAGGATGGCAGTGACTATTTAGCAAAGATTTTCTGCAAGGAGTTTGGTATGTCAGCAGAAGAAAAGGTGGACTATATATATTTCAGTGTAATAAAATTACATTTAGATAAGATTACCTATGAGTTACTGTGGCATGAGGATTTTGGAAACATGATATATTCTATAGAACAAGAGGAACAGGTAGTAGATATGTTGGAACGAAGGGTGAAAGTTGTATTAAGTATTTTGAATGAAAAATTGAAAGCAAATTAATTCAATTCTGGTTAGGATATTTAAAGATTGACTAGATATAAGATGGGTATCCTGAAGGATATACACCATATACATCTTGAGCAGGATCTGAGTTTATACCAGGAGAATCATTCCCGGAATAAGAGAGGCGACGAATAGTGGATTGGATAAATAGTATAAGTAATATGGATAATACTATAAATGAAATTTGTATAAAAGACTCTTGTTTAATTATATATATCAAAACATGGGATCAAAAAATTAGACAAATTATTTTTTCAGATTATTATGCCTTTAAGGAAAAAAATTCTATAGGCAGAGAGATTGGAGATATAATAATTCAAACTAATTCTTCTTTGTTAGAAGAATTGAAAGAAGATATTGTAAACGGTGATGGTACAATTGATGAAATAGCAGAGGTTAAAAGTATAACCTTTTATGATTCTTGGAATGAAATAATTCTATTAGAGATTTTAGCTGAAAATATAGAATTTGTTTAGTTAGGCTTGTAAATGTAACAATTCCCTTAATACCAAAACCCAAACACACATAATGGGAGATGCTCCGTTAGAAGATTTATGCGGTGTGCCAGGTAGGTGATAGTATATGAAATATGATGAATTATATATAACTTTTAAAGAAGAAATTCCGGAAGGCTACACCTTTTTTGAGGTTAAAGAAAAAGAAAATTTGATAGATGAAACTGAGGGGATACATTTGGTATACAAATGACCATTATGCATTTATACAAATTGAATGATGGAGGTGATAAGGTTGATTCATGAAGAAAGTATAAAGCTGCTGAAACTGCAGGGTGTTGAATTTGAGACCGGACTCACGATTGAAGAAATAACAAAAATTGAAGATATATATACAATAAAATTTCCGAAGAGTCTAAAAGAATTCTTAATGATGACTTTACCAATATCCAAGGGATTTTTAAATTGGAGAAATCTTGACCAAGATAATGTTATGTTTATCAAGAAAATTATAAATAGACCAACTGAAGCTATTTACGAATTAGCAGAGGAGGTTAGTTGGTGTGATGACTGGGGGAAGGAACCAGAGAATGAAACAGATATTGCACTGATTGTAAGAGAACGATTGAAAAGTGCCCCCAAGTTGATTCCAGTTTATGGGCATAGATATATACCTATGATTCCAGAGGATAATCCTCCAATAATTTCTATACACGATATAGACATCATTTATTATGGCCAAAATTTAGAAGATTATTTTAAAGTCGAATTTGGTGGGAAAGAGCAGGGGAAGATAGAATTTAAAAATATCAATCCAATACCATTTTGGTCTGATATAATGTAAAGTATTTAATTATATCTTTATCTGTAATAAATATTGAACTGCAGGTATATAAGCAGACCTACTGGGTAAACCGGTCGCTTTTATACTGGTCGAGAGCTTACGATAGCATTAAAAGCGGACAAGAATACGATAGACTGCTTCCGACATATCACATCGGGATTTTGGATTTTACATTATTTAATGAGCATCCAAAGTTTATGGCACAATATCAGATCCTTGACGTGGAGGATCACTTCTTGTACTCGGACAAACTATGCATTAAAGTGTTAGACCTGACGCAGATAGAGAAAGCAAAGAAACAGCCTGAAACTGACAAAAAGCTTTTGAAATGGGCAAGTATATTTAAGGCAGAAACTCTGGAGGAACTGGAACAACTGGCAGGTAAGGAGGAGGTATTTGAAAACATGGTATTGACATTGAAGAAACTGAGTGAAGATGAAAAAATCCGGATGCAGTGTGAAGCAAGAGAAGATTATGAAAGATGTCTGCTCTCAGAATATAGTGCCGGAAAACGTGAAGGGATAGAGGAAGGAAGAAGCCTCGAAAGAGATGTAATTGAGAAGAAACTGCTTCATAATCTGATGGAATCTCAGAAAATAACTGAGGATGAAGCACGTAAGATGTTGGGCATTTGATAAGGAAAATATATCTTCTGTGGGCTGAACGGTAGGAATTTCGGGCTGAACGGTATCGCCATTCCATGACATATCAGATACAATAAAAGTGGGTTAAGTAAAGCTGATACCCATAAACTCAGGGGAAGAGGAATGTAAATAGATTGCCGAACCTGGCTCGATAACTATCCCATATCGTATCCGTGGTGTATAAAACATCATAACTATCCCAAATGTGGTTCGGCAATCTAGAGGGACGGAAGATGAAGAATAGAATAACATATGAAGCAACAGTAGCAAAAATAAAACGATTAGAAATATGTTTTTTGCTGGTGTTGCTTTTTTTATATGTCAGAAATCAGACAGTTCATGCACAACAGATCAAATATGATCAGTTAGGAAGGGTGGAGCAGGTTACTTATGAAAATGGGGATTCTGTGCGGTATCAGTATGATGCAAATGGCAACATGACAGAAGCGGAGACAAATATTATAACGAAACCGGAGCCGACAAAGGAACCGGGAGCAACGAAGGAACCAGATCCGGGCAATGGTTCAGATTCACAGGATGAAACAGGAACTAATTGGGGACAAGATAAAACAGATAAGCCGGAGACAACTGGGATACCACAGAAAACACCGGATCCGGGAAAGCCACAGAAAACTGCCAAGAAAGGAATGCAGATAAAAACAAAGACTGCAGTTTATAAAATAACATCCTTAAAAGGCTCAAGAACAGTCAGTTATCAAAGACCGAGGAAAAACTATCGAAAGATTGTAATACCGGATACGATTACCTATCTTGGGAAAAAGTACAAGGTAACAGCGATAAAAGCCGGAGCCTGCAAGAAGCAGCCTAAACTGAAACAGGTTGTGATTGGCAAAAATGTCAAAACTATCGGAAAACAGGCTTTCTATCAGTGCAAAAAACTAAAGAAGGTGCAAATCAAATCAAAATGTCTGCAGAAGGTTGGCAAACAGGCATTTCAGGGAACGCATAGGAAAATGGTGATCAAGATACCGAAAGAGATGAAGAGAAAATAATGAAAATACATAAAATTTATAGTTGATATATTAAAATGTGTAAGTTAAAATAAAAACAAAACTTTTACAAAAATATAATTATAGAATCATAAAAAGCGATTAATAATAAATAGTTATCCTGTATATGATAAAATATATTTACAACTTAAAAGATAAGGAAGGACGAATGAGATATATAGAAAAAAAGGATTGGGATGCTTATTTGTTAGAATACTTGGAAGAGGCAAGAAAAACTATTCCCAATATTCCCGAAAATCCTAATAAGGGAGTGCAATTTGAAGTATTGATAGAAAATTTATTGAATCAAATGTTTTATGAGGAGGAGTTATCTTTTAAAAATACTAAACTTTCGCATGATGGGAACAAGGATTTTTGGGCAATTGATTCTGCGAATGAAGTATGGTGGGCAGAATGTAAAAACTATACTCCACATATCGCACTTACCCAATTAGCACCAACTCTTGTAATGGCAGAAATAAATCAAGTTAGTCACTTATTGTTTTTTAGTTATTCTCCATTAAATAATAATCTAAAAAAGCGAATTGCACAGTATTCATACAAATACAATAAGGAAATTTTTTTGTATGATGATGAAGCTTTAGAACAATTAATTTTTATATATGGTAAAAAATTTTTACATAAAAAATATAACTTTACATCATGCCAATATTCTGAAGATTTAGAGAGTATTTTTTTTAATGAGATAAACTCATCTGTAGTCAATAAGAAAGGATTTGATGAAAATTATGAGATTAGAGAATTAGATGTTGGTGGTATATATGATCTCAACATTGTTCTTATTAATCGAAGTTCTGATAAAAGTCTTAAAGTAACAATAACAATAGAAGACAGTATTCATAACACATATTTTAATTTTTTAAATAATACTTTGAACATATCATTACAAGAGTGGTCAGATGAACGAACGTTAAAGCCGAATCAGATATTGTTGGTCAAATATAGTGTAGTAGCAAAAAAAGAGTGTGCAAAAATAACTTTGCCACAACTTTTAGTTACTTATGAAAAAAACGGAAGTTTACGATATAAAAAGGCAATTAAAGCTGAAAATTATATTTGTAATTGGAATAAAAAGATTATACTTATTGGTAAACATTACGAAAATATTATAAGTAATTTCTCTATAGAATGTAAAAAAAAGTTATGTGCATTATTGGTATATGGAACAGGCGGTACTGGAAAAACTAGGGTTTTAGAAGAATGTAAATCTGCACTTATTAAGAACCACTATCACATTATTAACTTTATTGGTTTCGATAATGGATCTTCTTGGAAAGATGTTGTTATTGAAATTGCGTTCCAAGTTTTTGGTTTAGAGAGGGATTTGTTGTCAACTATCTCCCTGGAAATAGACGACATTATTTTATCAAACGCAGAAGAACCTCTCAAAATGCAAATTGTATCTTTTTTGAAATTGTTAAAAAAAGGAAAAATTATAGATAATTTAGAAGATTATTATGAAGTTATTTTTTCTGAAATGAGTAGAAATAAATATGCAATTATTATTGACAATCTGCAATCATATTCTGCTGAAATTCTTAATTTTTTAATAAGGTTAATTCAATTTATGGGTACTCATGTAAGACGTAAGAAATCATTTGCTCTTTTAATGTCCTTAAATACAGCACTTGTTTATGAAAATGAATATTTAGATTTTATTTCATCCTTTCAAACAATGACTTGTTCAGAAGATAATATAGGCGTTCTATGTGAAAATCTTGTTGGATTTACAAAAGAAGAACAGGCAATAACTTATCTGAAAACATTATTGTGCTTGGATGAATATCCCCTAAATTATAAATATTTGAAATCAACACTGGAAAAAAGTTCTTTAAAGCCCAAATATATTGAACTGGTTGCAGGTAGATTGATTCAGGAAGAATGTATACAATTAGAAAATAATAAGGGAATTATAACAAATACAGAACAATTTAAAAAAGTATTAGACCAAATTCCACCAAAATATGAGGAGGCATTTTGTAGCAATTTTAGGAAATTGCAATCTGCATATCCCATGTTAACTGGAGATTTTAAAGATATTTTATCATATACATATTTTTTTAATATTCTATCGTTTAAAATGATAGAAACATTAAAATTAAATAAAAAAGCAATTTTAGAATTAAATAAGCATGATATTTTAAAAAAGTGCAGTGTATTTTCGGAAAGTTCGTATAAATTTGAACATGACCTTGTTGAAATGACCTTATGTGAAATCGTTTATCCCGATTTAATGGAACATGCCATTTCTTTAATTATGAGAAATGTTGATTTATATAATTCAGTATTAAAAAATCAATATGAACAATATGCTTTATGTAAATTATTTTCTAAGCAGGTATCAAAAAACGAACTCATTTCCATATATAGTAAAAGGAATCAAATAAAAATAAATAATAAATTTATTTACAAGTTTTATTCCTATTTTATGGATAACCTGATCAGCTTAAAATTTGAATTTTCGGATGTATCTTTAATTGAATACATGTGTGATTGCTGTAAGTATGTTAGAGACCATGTAAGTGAAATTCAAGCTGAGCAATTATTTGAATTAGCCTATGCGCATCTGCAAGATATCCCAAGAGAAACAAAAGAAATTATTGCATTATATTATTCCTTTATTATTCATTTTTGTGAAAATAAAATTCGATTATCCAAAGTAACAGAATGTTTACCGATTTATAGAAAGTATTATATAGAGCTAGAACAAAATCAAAAAACATATCCATTCTTGAAAAGGGAATTAACATATGCTAAGGCATATTTAGATAATCGGATTTTCGTATGCGGGAAATTGGAAAACACTCCCGATAAATATATGACAAATTGGGACTTATCAGTGAATGTTTCTCTAAAAAATCATTTTTGGGATATTCAATTAGAGAATTATTTTGATAAAGCAAATATTTATCTAGTGAACAATACGAATATTAAAAAAGCTTTATATTATTTAAACATGGGCTTTGATTGTTATGATAAGCTGACAAAAGAACAACAACAGAAATATAGTGTAAATTATTATTCGAAAAAAATATTATATTTTCTATTAACGCATGACTACCATTCTTCTTTAGAAATGATAAAAAAAGCAAAAAGTGAATTGAAAGAAAATGTATATATCAATTACCATATATTTTTTCAGGAGAAATATAAAAAATATGAAATTATAAATTTAATGTTATTGAAAAACTATACCAATACATTAGACAAATGTATGGAAGAATATGAACGTTTTTTAAATCTGACAGGACATATATATGACAATTATGAATGGATTTTTCTTCAGGCAAAATATGCTTTTTTTTTAGGAAATAATTTGAAATTTGAGAGTTTAATTAAACAATTTTATAATGAATTATGTGTTAAAAAAAGTTCGGATTTACAAAAGAATTGCCTTATGTTAAAAGAACTTGCCATTAAATATAGAACAATATATGATTCTTGCGACTTTATTTATGAAAGAGCCACAGATTTGGTAGAAATAAATAAAATATTAAAAATGAATATAGCATCCTTTAAAAGATTTTATGTAGAATATAAATCTGCGGCTCCTATTACAAGTAAGGATTATAAGGATGGGTATCTATTATAACTTTAAACCTTCCTTAGAATAATGTCTTCTAAGAGCACTAAATTCCCATGACTGTCTAAAACTAAGTCTTTAGTAATATCTCTCATGTGTGCCCATATTTTGTTATTCTCCAGTGATGGGAAATAGTCTACAAAATATATAATTGGAATTCGAACATTCATAAAAGTATATGGTAACGCATCATATATTTGAAGAGTAGAGGAATAGTGTGCTAAATTTTGAGGATATGAATGGATGTCGCAAATATCACAAGGAAAACTTTTCATTAGATATTTTGCATACCATTCATATTCTCGTAAGGTTGATAAATTAACAAAATAATATAATGGTTCTAATGGTATATTATTTTTTAAATATTGTACAAAAGTAGATATGGTATTGCCGATACTACAGTGAATGTTGTAATAGTTTTTTGCCCAAAACATACTAGTAGAATCATTTTTTAAATAAGAAAAACTACTACTTTTTCCATTTTGTGTTGAACTGCTACCACGATGATATGCAATAGAATCTGCAACAACCCAGTTCTCTAATCCAAGTTTTCCTATTTTAATACCAATATCACAATCGCTACAACAGTATGGCATATCTAAATCCATTCCCCCCACCTTTTGATAGATGGCTTTACGAAGCATAAGTGTGGCACTAGTTGTTGAAGTGACTTTATAATCTTGTTGAACCAATGGATGTGTCTTTTTAAGTCCCCTAAAAGGATGTAAAATTCTATATTGCGAATACTCAATTCCGAAATCAATAATACGATTATTAGTAGGATTTATTAATTTTGAACTTACAGAGCCTATGCGCTCGCTTGATAATAATTTTTTTAACAAAGGAGAGTACCAATCCTGATAGCCAAAAATATCCTGATCACATAAAGTAATAATTTCCCCATGAGCTGCGTTAACACCTCTATTTACCGTTTCAGAATATAATAACGATTTGTTATATTTTATGTATGTAAATCTATCTGGCAAATTAACATTTAATTCATCAGAATTGTTGTTATTACCTACAATAATAATTTCTACATCTCTTGGAATTATATTATTTAAGAGTTTTGTAGTATATAAAAGCATTTGCTTATTTCGGTGATAGGGCATGATAATACTTTGTGTTAATTCTTTCATATTGAATTCCTCATTTAACTAATTTTAAGTATGATTCTGCTAATGCAATATCCTCTTTTGTATTAAGATTAAAGTTAACAGATGCTATGGGATAAATTTCACAAGTGAAATCATTATCTATAGCAAGTTGTATCCAATCTCCCATTTCATATTCTTTTCGTTTGAAATTAGGTTGCAATGTCGCAAGTAATGTTAGCATGATTGGCTTCATGAAGCAGCAACCGGTTCCTTTCCAATGATTGAAAACAAATGTTGGCTTTTCTATCAATTGGAGAATGGTATTGTCGGAGGTAATATCTAGCGTATAAGCTTTTTGTATATTTTCTACAGTATCATCCACTACACCACATAGACAATCTATATGACTTTGGGAAAAATAGATACACATATCTTCAATATTAGAATTAATAAATAATTCATCACTTAGGCACATAATAAAAGGTTCATGAATATAGGAAGATGCAATTTTTATGGCATGAGCAATTCCCAAGAGACGTTCTTGATAAACATAAGTAACAGGTATTCCGTGATAGCTATTTCCTATATAATCAATAATGTATTTGGAGTTGTGACCAACAATCAAGATAATTTCGCTTAGATCAATATTAAGAAAGAGTTCGAGATTATAATCCAGTAAGTATTTACCACATATTTTTGCAAAACATTTGTTTGTGACATCTAACCCTAACCGTGATCCAATGCCAGCAGCTAACATAACTAGTTGCACATTTATACCTCCTTATTCTAAAATAATGGATAACTATTTATTATCCATTAAATAAAACAATCCACCGAATTTCGGTGGATTGAAAACAAACTTATATATGAAAATCCTTCCTCGGATGTTTGGTTGCCAGAATGTTTCGCTGTTTCGCGACAGCAACGTGTGTGTAGATCTGGGTGACGTTGATGGAACTGTGTCCCAGCATTTCCTGAATGTATCGAATGTCAACGTCGGCCTCTAATAAGCTGGTGGCAAAGGTATGGCGAAACATATGCGGTGTGATATGCAGGTCGATAGCGGCAAGAGAGGAGTATTTGGTGATCATTCTGCGGACGGACTGATCGGACAAAGCTCTTCCCGCCTGGTTGGCAAAAAAATGACAACAGCCTTCGATTTCTGTATGAAAGTCATGTCTGTATTCTGATAAAATATGGATGACTTCATCGCTTCCAATCTGGATGCGCCTTTCTTTGTCGCCTTTTCCATATATAAGAATGGTTCCGTCGTATAAGTTGACATCATGACTCTTTAGGGTGCATAATTCGGAAATCCGCATGCCCGTTGCAAATAAAAGCTCTGCAACAGCAGCATCTCTCAAGGCATTTCTTTTCTGGTAGAGTGTTGTTGCAGTCCTACGCTGCCTGTAAATAGTGGTTAAGAATGTTTCAACGACCGGCAGAGGGATTGTTTTGGGTAATATAGCCGGTTCACGGAAGCGGATCTGTAGCTTGTTAAAAGGGTTACGGATGAGAATGTCTTTGTATTCAAGGTAATGAAAAAAGGCTTTCACAGAGGCTATTTTCCGCTTGACGGTTTTAGGCTTGTATTGCCTATGCAGGGCTGCAATATAGGCTTCAAGAGCCGCGGAACTGAGCGCGGGGAACTCCACGGGAGGAGTCTGTTCTGAAAACTGCCGCAGGTCGATCCTGTATGCTTTCAGGGTCTTTTTATCCAGACGCTTCTGCGAGCTGCAATATGCCAGATAGTTTTCGATAAGTGTTTGTGTCGTATCCATAATGTTCTCCTTTGGTATAAATTTAGATATCGAAGATTATAGCGTACATGGATTTATAACACAGAAGTTTCAGATGAAAAAATACTGTCCAAAGTGACAAAATAACTTAAAAAATACGAAGTTCAAAAAAATTATATTTTGCTGTTGACACAGACGCTTGAAAATGATATTATACTAATCGCGGCAAACAAAACGCATGCGGAAGTGTCGGAACTGGCAGACGAGCAAGACTAAGGATCTTGTGATCATTGCGATCGTGTGGGTTCAAGTCCCATCTTCCGCATTATATGTTTATTTTAATCCCTTGAATCTAACAGATTCAAGGGATTTTTTTCGCTGCCCGTGTAACAGAAAAATAAAAAAGTTTGAAATGATTTATTGGAACTGTTCCAGCTTTTGGATAAAAGAACGGGGTGTCATATGATATTTCTTTTTGAATGCCCTGTGAAAGTAGGATAGATTATGAAATCCAACTGACAGAGAAACATCCAGAATAGAAGTGTTTCCATGTTCAAATTGTTCTACGGATTTTTCGAGCCGTACATTATTGATATATTGCATGCATGTCATATGCATATGTTTTTTGAAAAAACGCATAAAATGATATTCACTGAAATAACATAATCCGGCCAGGTCAGATACCAGAATCGTATCAGCATAATGGATCGAAACGTAGTCCAGAACAATCTTTAATTTGTCAGAGGATGGATTAGAGCCTGCGGATGGGGTGCGGTCGCTGTATGGAAGCAGGAGAAAAACAGACTGTAATAGCAGTGATTTTAACGCCAGCTCATATCCAAATTCCTGTTCTTTATATAGCAGCGCAATCTGTCGGAAGCATTTAAACAGCGGCATATAAGCGGGATGCGGGGCTGTGATGAGGCAGGGCATGGAAAAATCATGATTGATCAACGGTGTAAGATAGCGGGTAGAACAGATGTCGGCTGCATTTCCGCCCAGAAAACTCATATGAAAAACATAAGTTTCCGAATGAAGTTTGGGACTTCTGTTGTCAAGTGAAGCTGCATGTAAGAGTAATGGCGGAATAAATATAATATCGCCTTCCTTTACTTCGTATTCTGTCAGATCGATCTGATATATGCCGGTTCCTTTGGTTATAACGGTAAATTCTGCCTCCTCATGCCAGTGGGTAGTCATAACAGGATACTCGGATGTCAGTTTTGTAATATACTTCTGGACAGGAAATAAAACTTCTCCGTGTTTGGCATTTTCTTTTTGCCCCGGTGCCAGCGGATTTGAATATTTCATATGGTTTGCTCCTTTATGAATGGCAGTATTGTGTCATAAAGTGATAAAAATATGCAAGAAAATTAATGCGTAACATAGTACAATGACAGCATAATACAATTCGAACGATGCTGCAACATACACGAAGCAATAAGAAAATGATAAGGAGCGAAGAATATGAAAAGAAAATGGTGGCATGATAAAGTGGCATATCAGATCTATCCGAAGAGCTTTCTCGACACAAACGGAGATGGCATTGGGGATCTGAGAGGTATTATTTCCAAACTGGATTATCTGAAAAAACTGGGCATTGATATTATATGGCTGTCTCCTGTTTATAAATCACCGTTTGTGGATCAGGGTTATGATATAGCAGATTATTATGCAATTGCCGAAGAATTCGGAACCATGGATGAATTTGATGAATTGCTTGCGGAAGCGAAAAAGCGCGATATGCACATCATAATGGATCTGGTGATCAATCATTGCTCTGACCAACATGTGTGGTTTCGGAAAGCATTGGCAGATCCGGATGGAAAATATGCGGATTATTTTTATTTCCGAAAAGGGAAAAACGGAAATCCGCCAAGTAATTATCGGTCTTATTTTGGCGGAAGCTGCTGGGAACCTGTACCGGGAACGGACAAGTATTATTTTCATATGTTTGCCAAGGAACAGCCGGATTTGAATTGGGAAAATCCTGAACTGAGGCAGGAGCTTTACCGTATGATCAACTGGTGGCTGGAAAAAGGACTTTCCGGGTTCCGTATTGATGCAATTATCAACATTAAAAAAGATCCGGCTTTCCCTGATTTTGCACCGGATGGCACAGACGGTCTTGCAAGCTGTATCAAAATGGTCGAAAATGTGGAAGGCGTAGGAGAACTTCTGGAGGATTTAAAGAAAAATACATTTGAAAAGTATGATGCTTTTACAGTAGGTGAAGTGTTCAATATGAAATCAGATGAACTGCCGGCATTTATAGGGGAAAACGGACATTTTTCTACTATTTTTGATTTCAGCGCACATTGCCTGAGCGAGGGAATGCATGGCTGGTATGATGCACCGGAAATAGAGTTTTCCAAATGGCGGGAAGCAATTGTACGTTCCCAGCTTGAAATTCAGAAATATGGATTTGAAGCAAATATTATCGAAAATCACGATGAACCAAGAGGCGCCTCCCGCTTTTTGCCTGCGTATGCCCGGAATCCTGCAGGGGTCAAAATGTTGGGAACTGTAAGTGTTCTTCTCAGAGGAATTCCTTTTATATATCAGGGGCAGGAAATCGGCATGAAAAATGCGGAATGGGGCTGCATGGGGGAATTTGATGATATTAACACAAAGGATCAGTATCAGGTAGCTGTACGGGCAGGGCTGTCAGAGAGGGAGGCTTTGGAAATCTGCGGTAAAATGAGCCGGGATAATGCAAGAACACCTGTGCAGTGGAGCGGAGCGGAAAATGCAGGGTTTACGACAGGAACGCCATGGATGAAAGTAAATTCCGATTACAGAGAGATTAACGTGGCAGCTCAGGAAAATGATCCGGATTCTGTATTAAATTATTATCGTAGGCTGGTTGCTTTACGCAAATCTGCCGCATATAAAGAGGTGTTTACCTATGGTGAGTTCATTCCGGTATATGAAAATCGGGATGGCATCATGGCATTCTATCGCAAAGATGACTCTGCCCGTATACTTGTAGCTGCAAATTTCGGGAAAAAGCCTGTTGATATTGAACTGGAATATATGCTGAAAAAGGTATTGCTGGCAAACCGGTCCCATGAGGAGATCGGCGGTACGATCGGAACAATAAGGCTGGACAGCTGTGATGCAGTTGTTTTGGAATTGATGTGAAAAATATATAAAAACAGATAAAAAAGCTTGCATTATCTGTCAAAAAGACCGATACTATAAATAACAAAATGTTTTTCGCACGGACGCGGTATATCATGTATCGGATACGTGTTTTCAAAGGAGTGGAGCGTATGAGTATTCGGATCACAGGAAGAACAGATTACAGTGCATTATTTTCTTCCCTGAACGGAGGAAAATCTACAGGAATCGGCGGAGGCAGTTATTCCCTCGCTGATTATGCAAGCATAAAGAATGGCAGTTATGGCAAGCTGATGAAAGCCTATTATGGAAAGAACAAAACGGCTTTATCTGATGCTGCCTCTGCGACAAAGAAGACGAATAGTAAAACAGCCACAGCGGATACAACATCTGAAAACGCATCCCTGCAGAAAAGTGCCAATGCGCTTGTGAAATCTGCCGAAAGCTTACTGAAAACAGGTAAGGAATCTGTCTTCAAGGAAAAGGATATTACCATAAAGGATGAGAACGGCGTTGAAAAGACAACAAAGGGCTATGATACGGATGCGATCTATAAGGCAGTATCCGCATTTGCAGATGATTATAATAGCGTTCTGAGTGCTGCAGCAAAGTCTAAGAACAGCAGTGTTGTTTCAACAGCTTCCAATATGGTGCAGCAGACGGTCGCAAATGAAAAAATGCTTTCCAGGATCGGTATCACGATCGGAGAGGATAATAAGCTTGCTGTAGATGAAAAGAAGCTGAAAGCGGCGGATATGACAACGGTGAAAAGCATGATGAACGGAAACGGCTCTTTTGCTTATGGTGTACAGACAAAAGCATCCTTCATCAGTATGTATGCAAAGAATGACCAGAATAAAGCCAGTGGTGTATATGGTTCATCAGCAACTTACACCGCATCTCTGTTCTCAAACGGGGACATCTGGAACAGCTTTATCTAAAAAAAGATCGAAAAAAATAAAAAAATTGAAATTAGGCATTGACAGAAGCCCTAAAAGAAGATACAATACATCTTGCGCGCAGGAGTGGCGGAATTGGCAGACGCGCAGGCTTCAGGTGCCTGTGGTAGCAATATCGTGTGGGTTCAAGTCCCATCTCCTGCATACCAGACCTCAGCAGAATCTGCTGAGGTTTTTTCTTTGTTGTATAGAAAATTCCCTATACAGCGATAGATATGCTGCATCTCGCGGAGCGGGAAATTATGCGCTGTAAGGATGCGTACCTGCGCGAAGAAGAAAAGAAATCACAAAATTTTACGTAAGAAAAAAGGAATCCCGCGAAATGTGCAGAAAAATATAAATAGGGAGCCAACAAGTGCCTTTGGAGGAAGAGAATCTATATGACGATCAGAGAAAATCTGGAACAAATGGAATGTACCAACCTGAGTCCGTATGCCTGCCTGAGCAAAAATTCAAAGGGCAGGGAGCGCGAGGAAAAACAATGCGATATCCGGCCTGTTTTTCAAAGGGACAGAGACAGGATTCTGCATTCCAAGTCCTTCAGGCGTTTGAAAGATAAGACACAGGTATTCCTGACACCGGAAGGCGACCATTACCGTACACGTATGACGCATACGCTGGAGGTTTCCCAGAATGCGCGTACGATCGCAAAAGCACTTCGGCTGAATGAAGACCTGGTAGAGGCGATCGCGCTTGGACATGATCTGGGGCATACGCCATTCGGACATGCAGGCGAGAGAGCACTGAACAGCGTCTGTCCGCTGGGGTTTGTACATAGTGAGCAGAGCGTTCGTACTGTTGAGGTACTGGAAAAGAACGGACAGGGACTGAACCTGACATATGAAGTGCGTGATGGAATCCGTAATCACCAGACGAGCTGTATGCCATCGACACTGGAAGGTAAGATCGTCCGGATGTCGGATAAGATCGCGTATATCCACCATGACATGGACGATGCGATCCGCGCAGGGATCCTGACGGACGCGGATGTGCCAAAGAGCATCGGCGATGTGATCGGTTATACGCTTGGAGAGCGGCTGGATCACTTTATCCATGATATTGTGACAAACAGCGCGGGAAAGGATGACATTATCATGTCGGAGCCGGTGGCAAATGCCATGAAAGAGCTGCGTGCCTTCATGTTTGAGAATGTTTACCAGAATCCGGTAGCGAAAAGCGAAGAGAGCAAGGCAGAAAATCTCATCATTACCCTGTACGAATATTATTTGAAAAATATGGATCTGATCCCGCGGGATATGCTGAATTTAATGGACCGCGACGGAACACCGAAGGAACAGATCGTTTGTGATTATGTAGGAGCCATGACAGACCGTTTTGCGATCGCAAAATATGAAGAGATCTACATTCCGAAAACGTGGCATGGTTAAGTTGGTGATAAAATGTATTATTCTGATGAACTGGTAGAAGAGGTCAGACAACGAAACGATATAGTAGATATTATCTCGGGCTATGTGAATCTGAAGAAAAAGGGCGGTAATTATTTCGGACTGTGTCCGTTCCACAATGAGAAGTCCGCCTCCTTTTCCGTCAGCCCCGGGAAACAGATGTATTACTGCTTCGGCTGCGGAGCGGGCGGTAATGTATTTACTTTTATCATGAATTATGAGAATTACACCTTTGCGGAAGCGATCAAGCTGCTGGCAGACCGGGCGGGGATCGCATTGCCGGAGATCGAGGATTCCAAAGAGGCAAGAGAGAAGGAAAACCGCAGAAAGACGCTTCTGCAGATCAATAAGGAAGCTGCGACTTACTTTTATTATCAGCTGCGTGCACCACAGGGGCGTGTGGGGCTGGATTATCTGAAGGGCAGACAGCTCAGTGATGAAACAATGAACCGGTTCGGACTGGGCTATTCCAATAAGACAAGCAATGATCTTTGCCAGTATCTGCGACATAAGGGCTATCCGGATGAACTGATCCGGGAGTCGGGCGTTGCGGTATTCAATGAAAAATATGGCATGAGTGATAAATTCTGGAACCGGGTGATGTTTCCAATCCAGGATGTCAACCATCGTGTGATCGGCTTTGGCGGCCGTGTGATGGGAGAAGGAGAACCAAAATATTTAAACTCACCGGAGACACCGGTATTTGACAAGAGCCGGAATCTGTACGGACTGAATTTTGCCAGAACGGCAAGACAGGATAATATCATTTTGTGTGAGGGCTATATGGATGTCATAGCCATGCACCAGGCAGGCTTTACACAGGCGGTCGCTTCGCTGGGAACAGCATTTACAAGCGGACAGGCAAACCTGCTCAGGCGATATACGGAAAACGTCATTTTGTCATATGACAGTGACGGAGCGGGTGTGAAAGCGGCACTGCGTGCGATCGGTATTTTAAAAGAAGCAGGTCTGACCGGTAAGGTACTGAATCTGGAGCCGTATAAAGACCCGGATGAATTTATGAAAAATCTGGGACGGGAAGAATTTGCAAAACGTCTATTGCAGGCGGAGAATACCTTTTTCTTTGAAATTAGGATGATGCAGAAGCAATATGATCTCTCCGATCCGGAAGCAAAGACGAAGTTTTACAATGAGATCGCAAAGAAGTTGTGTGGTTTTTCCGAGGAAGTGGAGAGGGAAAATTATACAGAGGCTGTGGCGGAAAAGTATAATATCAGCATGGAAAGCCTGAAAAAGCTTGTCACAGGCTATGCGGCAAAGATGGGCATGGCCGCTGAGGTCATACGGCCGAAACAGCCCGTGCAGCAGAAAAACACGCCGAAGGAGCAACAGGAGAATGTACAGAAGCTGCTCCTGACATGGCTGGTGGAAGAACCGCATCTGTATAAAAAGATCAAAAAATATATTACGCCGCTTTCTTTTACAAATGAATTGTACAGGCAGGTTGCACAGGAACTGTTCCCGAAGCTGGAAGAGGGAAAACCGAATCCGGCGGCGATCATCAGCCGGTTTTCACAGGAAGAAGAGCAGCGGGAGGCAGCGTCTTTATTTAATACAAAGCTGCCCTATATGCAGCAGGATATGGAGTCGCAGTCACAGGTGCAGGAAAGAGAAAAAGCGTTTCATGATATTGTTGTCAAGGTAAAGCGGAATGCCTACGAACACGATCTGAAAGCATCGGGTTCCGATATGGAGGCACTTTCCCGTGTTATTTCGGGCAGACAGGAGCTGGACGAGCTTGAAAAAACGCATATTTCTTTTGATTAAGGTTAGAATAGATACATAAATGGAAGGATGGAAAAAAGATGGACGAAAACACACAGGCAAGACTGGATGATAAACTGAAAGAGGTTTTGGCACTTGCCAAGAAAAAGAAAAATGTTCTGGATTATCAGCAGGTAGTGGATTCTTTCGCTGAGCTTTCGTTAGAGGATGATCAGCTTGACAAGATCGTAGAATATCTGGAGCACAACGGCGTGGATGTGCTGCGTATTACCGATGATGATGAGCCGGATGAAGAGATGCTGCTGGCAGAGGAAGAAGAGGTTGATGTTGAGAATATCGATCTTTCTGTTCCGGACGGTGTCAGCATTGAGGATCCTGTCCGCATGTATCTGAAGGAGATCGGTAAGGTACCGCTTCTGAGTGCAGAGGAAGAGATCGAGCTTGCCAAGAAGATGGAAGAGGGCGATGAAGAGGCAAAAAAGAAATTAGCAGAGGCTAACCTCCGCCTGGTTGTCAGCATTGCAAAGCGTTATGTAGGACGTGGTATGCTGTTCCTTGATCTGATCCAGGAAGGTAATCTTGGTCTGATCAAGGCAGTTGAAAAATTTGACTATCGCAAAGGATATAAATTCTCGACGTATGCTACATGGTGGATCCGTCAGGCGATCACAAGAGCCATTGCCGATCAGGCAAGAACGATCCGTATCCCGGTGCATATGGTGGAAACGATCAATAAACTGATCAGAGTCAGCAGACAGCTTTTGCAGGAGCTTGGACGTGAACCTACGCCGGAAGAGATCGCAAAGGAAATGAATATGCCGGTAGACCGTGTGCGAGAGATTTTAAAGATATCTCAGGAACCGGTTTCTCTGGAAACACCGATCGGTGAAGAAGAAGATTCCCATCTTGGCGACTTTATCCAGGATGACAATGTGCCTGTACCTGCAGATGCAGCAGCATTTACGCTCCTCAGAGAGCAGCTCAATGAGGTGCTTGATACACTGACAGAGCGTGAGCAGAAGGTACTCAAGCTCCGTTTCGGTCTGGATGACGGACGCGCCAGAACACTGGAAGAGGTCGGACGTGAGTTCAATGTCACAAGAGAGCGGATCCGTCAGATCGAGGCTAAAGCGCTGCGTAAGCTCCGTCATCCGAGCAGAAGCCGGAAGCTGAAGGATTATCTGGATTAATGATGGAAGCAGTAAGTTTATCAAACCGTCTTCAGACGGTAGCGGATATGGTAACAGGCAGGCGGGTAGCGGATATCGGCTGTGACCACGGCTTTGTGTCCATTTATCTGGTGCAGGCGGGAAAAGCGGATCATGTACTGGCTGCAGATGTAAGACCGGGGCCTTTGTCGCGGGCACAGCAGCATATCAAAGAGGTACAGCTTACGCCGTACATAGAAACAAGGCTTTCGGACGGTCTTGCCGGGGTAACGCCGGAGGACCGGGTTGATACGGTGATCCTGGCGGGCATGGGCGGACGCCTGATGCGCCGGATCTTGGGAGAGCTGGACAGGCTTCCGGTTCAGGAGCTTGTGCTGCAGCCACAGTCGGAATGGGAAGAACTGCGAGCTTTTCTGTATGAGCAGGCATATTTGATCGTAGAAGAGAATATGGTGCTGGAAGAGGGAAAGTATTATCCGGTTCTGCGCGCAGTCAGAAAAGAGACGGCAGCGAAAGGTCAGATCGCATTTATCGAGGCGTGCGAAAATCTGCCGGCGGAAAAAAGACAGGTCATGCATGCATTCGGACCATATCTGATGCAGGAGAAAAATGAACAGCTTGTCAGCTATATCCAAAAGGAACAGCAGAAATTCACAAAGATATTGAAAATGATAGAGCAGCATCAGAGCAGTTCTGATGAGGCGGTCAGCAGAAAGAAGATGCTGGATCTGGCAGCAGCCATGCTGGATCTCGCATAAGGAAAACAGGAGGGCATATGCGCTGCGCAGATGTGATACGGAAACTGGAAGAACTGTCTCCGCTTGCTTATGCGGAAAGCTGGGATAATCCCGGACTTCTGGCGGGCAGAACGGATAAGGAGATCAAAAGGATCTACATAGCTGTCGATGCGACGACGGAAGCGATCGCGGAAGCGGAAAGCGTTGGTGCAGATATGCTTCTGACACACCATCCGCTTATTTTTAAAGGTATCAAAAAAGTAAACAGTGAGGATTTTATCGGCAGACGGATCTTAACGCTTCTGCAGGCCGATATGTGCTATTATGCCATGCACACCAATTTTGATGTGATGGGAATGGCGGATGCGGCGGCGGATGAACTGAAGCTGCAGAACAGAGAGGTACTGGATATTACCTTTGAAGATGATATCGCCAAGGAGGGATTTGGAAGATTGGGGGATCTGCCATATCCGATGACTGTTGATGAATGTGCTGCTTATGTCAAGGAGCGTTTCCATCTGCAGGCGGTAAAGGTATTCGGACAGGGCAGCCAGCAGCTTGTCCGGGCAGCAATTTCGCCGGGCTCCGGCAAATCCATGATCGCACCAGCGATCGGAAAGGGTGCAGATGTGCTGATCACCGGTGATATCGACCATCACGAAGGGATTGATGCGGTAGAGCAGGGCATGGCGGTCATTGATGCAGGACATTATGGGCTGGAGAAGATTTTTGTGCCGTATCTGCAGGAATATCTGAAAAGAGAAACAGAAGGTATCGAGATCATAACACAGGGCAAAGCGGATCCGTTCCGTATCTTGTAAGGTAATGGGAGGTAGCAAAATGCTGCATATCAAATATGACGGTAAGATATATGAATACGCAGAAGGAACGACGTATGAAGAGATTGCAAAGGATTTCCAGAGCAAATATGCTGCAAGGATCGCACTTGTGATCGCAAACGGAAAGATCCGGGAGCTTTTGAAAGCACCGGAGCGTGATACGGAGATTTCCTTTTTGACATATGCGGATGACGCGGGACACAAGTCTTATGTCAGAACCGCAACCATGGTACTGATGCGTGCCATGTATGACATTCTGCCTGAGGTGCATCCGGATCAGATAAAGGTGGAATTTTCAATCGGAAAGGGGTATTATATCAGTGTCAGAGGTGTCAATCTGACAGACGCGATCGTGGCAAAAGCGGAAACACGTATGCGCGAGCTTGTGGAGCAGGCAGAGCCGATCCATAAGCAGGCAATGCCAAAGGATGAAGCAATCGCTTTGTTTGTGCAGATGCATATGGACGATAAGGTGAAGCTGTTCCGTTACAGACGCAGTTCTATGATCAATGTATATAATATGGGCAGCTATTATGATTATTATTATGGCTATATGCTGCCACACGCAGGGTATGTACCACATTTTTCCCTGCAGGCATATGAAAGCGGTATGATCTTAAATCTGCCGGATAAGGAAGATCCGGAGGCTGTTTCGCCGTTTGAACCGAGAAAGCAGCTTTTTACAACGCTTTCCCAGGCAACGGACTGGGGCATGAAGCTGGGGATCGATACGGTCGGAGATCTGAATGATCAGATCTGTGAAGGAAAGCTGAACGATCTGATCCTGGTGCAGGAAGCACTGCAGGAGCGCAGGATCGGTGAGATCGCAAAGGATATCGCAAGCCGTGACGGTGTAAAGTTTGTGATGATCGCAGGACCTTCTTCCAGTGGAAAGACGACATTTTCACACAGACTGTCCATTCAGCTGCGCACGCTTGGGTTAGTACCACATCCGATCGCACTGGATGATTATTTCAAAAACAGATCCGAGACACCGCGTGATGAGAACGGCGATTATAATTTTGAATGTCTGGAAGCGCTGGACGTAGAGCAGTTCAATAAAGATATGAGTGATCTGCTGGCAGGCAAAGAGGTAGAACTTCCGACCTTTAATTTTAAAACCGGACTGCGGGAATACAGAGGCAATGTAAAGAAGCTGGGCGAGGAAGATATCCTTGTACTGGAAGGTATCCATGGGCTGAATGATGCCATGTCGTATTCTCTGCCGAACAGCAGTAAGTATAAGATCTATATCAGCGCACTTACCAGCCTGAATATAGATGAACATAACCGGATCCCGACGACAGACGGCAGGCTGATCCGCCGTATGGTCAGGGATGCACGTACCAGAGGCGCATCTGCCAAAAGAACGATCCAGATGTGGCCGAGTGTCAGAAAGGGAGAAGAGGAAAATATTTTCCCGTATCAGGAAAAAGCAGATGCCTTCTTTAACAGTGTGCTGATCTATGAGCTGGCAGTACTGAAACAGTTTGCGGAACCGCTTTTGTTTAATATCACGGAAGAGGAACCGGAATATTATGAGGCAAAGAGACTGCTGAAATTCCTCGAATATTTTTTAGGGGTCAGTACGGAACATCTGCCCAATAATTCCATTGTAAGAGAGTTTGTGGGTGGCAGTTGTTTTCCCGTGTAGTAAGGAGGGACCCACGAAGTGGGAGGACAATCCCACGATATGCGAATATTGGGTAGAATTGCTACGTGCTACGCACGAACAATTCGTAGGCATCAAATTCGGGGCTTTTGACCCCGACATCAATAATATGATTTAATATGATAAATAAGCAAGTAGGACAAATGATCGCGGCTGCCAGACCGAAAGGCGGCAGACGAGGAAAGTCCGGGCTTCACAGGGCAGGATGCCGGATAACGTCCGGTGGAGGTGACTCCAAGGATAGTGCAACAGAAATATACCGCCGGCTTTGGGCCGGTAAGGGTGGAAGGGCAGTGTAAGAGACTACCGCCTGCACGGTAACGGGCAGGGCACATGTAAACCCCATTCGAAGCAAGACCAAACAGAAAGCGTTTAAAGCCGGCCCGGCCAGCTTTCAGGTGGGTCGCTTGAGGCGGGTGGCAACACTCGTCCTAGATAGATGATCGTTCTCGACATAACCCGGCTTACAGTCCTGCTTGATTTTTTTATATAAATGAGGATCATGGCGAAAAAAAGGATCATACAGGCTGCTGCTTTATTTTTACTGGCAGCAGCTTTTTTGTTTACAGCCTGCCGCCTGAGTGCGGTGCAGAAAAACATATGGGAGCAGCATAGGGGAGAGATACCGGAAAAGGTTCTGGCCTGCAGCGTCAGGATCCAGACCGGCGGACATCATGGCAGCGGATGCATTCTGCGGATCACGGATCGG
>ENA-ORPK01000107-ORPK01000107.1-human-gut-metagenome-genome-assembly--contig:-NODE-107-length-77372-cov-6.116650_pt1 | contig 77372 bp, 73 predicted proteins | sample MGYA00242139_ERZ509068 | MGnify/ENA primary metagenome ERZ509068 (study PRJEB26280, sample SAMEA2338687) | human gut metagenome | biome: human gut; feature: human-associated habitat; material: faeces...
GGCAGGTGTTGCATTCCACAAACATAACGTTCACATAACACATTGAGCCGTCATCTTTGCACCGCCACTCTCCGCAGAGATTCAAAGCGGAAACCACAAGTCTGCCGTCCTTTGTGTGGCAGCCGCCGCCGGCTACGTTGTCAAGCTCATCGTCGGTAAGCTCACCTGTCTTGGGATGGAGCTGTTCAAAGTACGCCTTTGCGCTCTCTTCCGTCATTTCAATACTGTTTTCCTTTGCAAGAGACATCAATTCTTCGGGGGTTTTTGCTTGTTTCGCTTTCGCGATCAGTTCCTTTTTCATAAAAACTCCTATCATAATAAATTTTTCAGATGTTTGTTGTGCGGGAAAAATCAAATGTTGTTGAAATCCTTGTATTTATCGAGATGACCGTTGTTCTTCTGACATCCGCCGCCTGCAACGTTGTCAAGCTCGTCGTCGGCAAGCTCGCCTGTTTTGGGATTGAGCTGATTGAAATACGCCTTTGCGCTTTCTTCCGTCAGTTCAACGCCGTTTTCCTTTGCAAGAGCCAGCAGCTCTTCGGGGTTTTTTGCGTGTTTTGCCTTTGCGATAAGTTCATTGTTCATTTCCATTGCAATGCTCCTTTGATGTTTTTTATTTGTTTAATTAAATGTGTAAATTTTTGTACCGATCAGCCCTTTTTACTGTTGGCGGGATGGTAGCACTCACGAGGTTCAGCCGCCTCAGCCGCTTTTACGATCAACTCTAAAACCGTTGTCCAAAGAGAACCGCTTATAGCGTTAGGATCGACGCCCCAGTATCTGCATCTGCAGCAGGTGCCTTTTACACCATAAGTTGAAGGCCCGTCTTGATAATGCTTGCATTTATATCCGCAGGTAGTTTTTAGACGTCCGCCGCTTGAGTAGCATCCGCCGCCGGCAACATTGTCAAGCTCGTCATCTGCAAGCTCGCCCATTTTTGGGTTGAGCTGATTAAAATATGTACTTGCTGCTTCTTCGGTCAGTTCTATGCCGTTTTCTTTTGCAAGAGCCATCAGTTCTTCTGGCGATTTCGCCTGTTTCGCCTTGGCGATAAGTTCAGTGTTCATTTTTGTAATGTCTCCTTATTAATAAATTTTTTCTTTGAGATAACAGTGCTTTCAGTTGTTTTTCAGTATTTTTATATCCGAATTGTTGTTTAGCAGGATATTATTAAAATTGTTGCTGTGTTTTATGCCCATATCAACATTATTGTTGTTTATTTTGATACTCGTGTCAAAATTATTGTTGTTTATTTTTATGCTTGTGTCAACATTATTGAATTTTATACTTGTATCAAAATTATTGTTGTTTATCTTAATGCTTTCACTGCCCGTGATTTCGGTGCCGCCCGAAACATTTTCAAGCTCTTTATCGGAGGCTTCGCCCTCTTTTTTTATAAGTTTTTTGTTTTTTTCCATAGCCGTGTATTTTATTCTTCCCGGTTAATTATTTTTTCTGCATTTTTCGCAAAGTCCGTCAACGATATAGGCATATGTTCTGCATTTTTCACACGTTCCCATCTTTCCGTTGCCGACTACTACTCTTATGCCGCCGTCTACTTTTTTAAGATCGTTTTCATTCAGCTCCGCTTTGTCGATTTTGATTTCTTTCTTCTGCTTGTTCATGTTGTTTGTCCTCCTGTATAATTTATGCCTGAGCTCAACCGCTCAGATGATTTTTAAGTTTGTTCAGTGCGCTTTTGTGCAGAATTTTTACATATGCATACGATATGCCCATTCTTGACGCTATATCTTTCAGAGACATTTTCTTGTAATACTTTAAGATCACAAGTGCACGACAGCGTTCGTCAAGCTTGCCGAGCGCTTTTCCGAGCGCCGCAAGAGATTCTTTTTGCAGAACAACGCAATCGGCACCGCCTCCGTCGGACAGCTCCTCCGGCAATTCCGAATATGTACGGTTTGATCTGAAATAATCCGTTACGGTGTTCTGCGTGATTGTGTAGATCCATGTTGAAACGGAAGCTAAGTTTGCGTCAAACTTATCGAGATTTTCATACACTTTCAGGAAGATTTCGCTTACAAGATCTTCTGCGTCATTTTTGTTCCGAAGCTTGCAGAAAACATAACGGCTTACCTTTTCGCGGTATTCCGTATACAGCACTTCCTTCTCTGTTGTCGCACTCATATTGTACCGTCCCTTTTGTCTTTGTGCTTTTCGGCAGCTACTGTTTCGCCCGCCGCGCTTACAAACGAAAGGTCATCGTCGGGAATTTCGGTACCGTATTCGTTTTCAACTTCATCGATAAGTTTTCGGAGCGAAGGATCGTTTTCAAACAGCTGATAATCAAAGAGTGCCGAAAGCGTTTTTTCGCTTATTTTTGGCAACGTATTTGGTTGCCGTGATTTGTTGTTTATCACTTTGCTTCCTCCTTCTGTTTGGTTTATACGATCAAAAAGAAAAAATGGCTAATAAAAATTAAAAAATTTTTATATCAGATTTTTAGTGTCTTTAATCTGCGTTGGGAATGCTGTCAAGTCTCTGCCGCGCGACAAGCTCCGCAAAGAAACCGTTCTTTTCGATAAGCTCATCATATTTGCCGTCCTCGATGATTTTTCCGCGATCAAGGACGATGATTCTGTCGCACTGCTTTATTGTTGAAAGTCTGTGTGCGATCACGATTCTTGTGCATTTCAGCGAGCCGAGAGATTCGGATATCTTTTTCTGGGTGATATTGTCAAGTGCGCTTGTCGCCTCGTCAAACATCAGTATCTTGGGCTTGGGCGCGATAGCGCGGGCTATCATCAGTCTTTGACGCTGCCCGCCGGATATGCCTCCCGAACCTTCGGAGATTATTGTGTTCATCCCCATAGGCATTTTTCTTATATCATCGGCTATTCCCGCAAGCTCAGCCGCTTCCCAGGCTTCGTCCTGGGACAGCCACGGCGCGGAAATGACTATATTTGAATATATATCGCCCTGAAACAGCTTTCCGTTCTGCATAACGACGCCGATTCTACGTCTCAGAGAGCGCAGATCAATCCGTTCAAGGTCTCTTCCGTCATAATATATCGCACCTTTTTGAGGATGCTCAAAGCCGAGCAGCAAACGCATAAGCGTTGACTTTCCGCAGCCCGTTTTTCCTACGATGGCAACGTATTGTCCCGGACGTATTTTAAGCGACATATCGTCTACAACAAGGGGCATATTTTCACTGTATCTGAAAGAAACGTTGTTAAGCTCAATTCCGCCGGACAGCCTTGTGATCACCTGCTTTCCGTCGGAAACTTCGGGAACGGCGTCAAAAAACGGTTTCACCATATTGAGTATGGGCTTTATCTGCGAAACGGTGAGCGCGATTCCGGCAAGTGCCATGAATGCACCGGACACCATTCCGTACGCCGTATTGAAAGCGTAATAATCAGCTACGGAAATGCCCGATTTTACCGCCATGCTGTACATTACTATCGTTCCTACAAGGCTTATGGCAAGGCTTATTACGGAGTTAAGCTTAATAAACGTCGGCGGACCGTACGTAAGCTTTGCGTTTTCGGCATAAAGATTGCCCCATCTTGCAAAGGCGCGCTTTTCTGCACCGGCAAGTTTAATTTTCTGTATTCCCGTGATAAGAGCATATGTCATACCGCCTTCTTTGCCTGAGATTTCCATCTGACGTATGCTTAATTTCATCTGAACAAGGGACGTTACAACCGAAAATACAACGGTTACAAGAATAATCATAAGCGCAGGAACGACAAGTTCCGGAGCGTAGACAAATATCTGCGATATGTATATAAGCGAGAAAATTGAAGTAAGTCCCGTGGAAAGAACGGTTGACGCAAGCATTTTGCAAAGCACACCGACCTGAGCCGCATGGTTTGCAAGCTCACCCGCGCTGTATTGTTTGAAAAAATCGGCAGGGAGCGACATTATGCGCATCATGGTTGCCGCGTCAACCGATATATTGAGCTTTGTCTCGATCCGAGCAGTGATCATATTTTTTACGGCTGAAATGAGAAGCGTGCTTACAGAAACGCATACGGAAAAGAATGTAATTGCAATAAGCAGGCGGCTGCTTCCCGACGGAAGCACCCGATCGAACAGGAGCTTGCTTATCATCGGGGAGATCATGCCGATAAGCGATAAGGCAAGCGTTGCCAAGGCGATCATCACAAAATCGGAGGCGGAAAGTGTCCGCACGATATATGCGGCAAGTGAAGGCAGACTGATTTTCTTCAGAGGAAAAGGCTTATAAAACGCGATCGCTTCCGCTTCAAACAAATGCTGATTTTTATGATTTATTTTTTTCCGTTTGCCTGTATCATAATCAAAATAACTGTAACCGGAAAGTCCGGTTGGAATAAGCGCCACAACTCTTCCGCTTTCACGCAGCACGCCGAGCATTGCGCCGATGGCGTCTCTATACCAACCATCCTCCAGTTTCACCGTGCGGCGCATAATGCCGAAAGGGCGCATAAGATATTCAAGCTGTTCGTTTACGTCGCTGATTCCGTCGGGCACTTCACGGCTTTTGACATGGTAATAACGTAGAATTTCGTCTATGGCGTCCTTTGTGACGGCGCGGTCATTGTTTAAGGACGCTTCGATCTTTCTGCTTGTTATGGCAGATGCCATATTTGCAAACGCTTCGGCAAACGCTTCGTCGTCGTTCTGTTTACGATCTCTTATTTGTTCGTCAAACCAACCCATATGCATCTGCCCTCCTTACTCGTTTGATACGAGCTGCGTATATGCTCCGCCGTTTTTCATCAGCTCGTTGTGCGTTCCGCGCTCGATAACTTTTCCCTGATCCATTACAATGATCTCATCGCAGTCGCGTATTGTTGAAAGTCTGTGTGCTACCACAATGCAGGTTATACCCCTGTCTTTTATGGATTTTACCACGTCGTACTCGGTTTTTGCGTCAAGCGCGCTTGTCGCCTCGTCAAGAATTATGATGGTGGGATCCTGCGCAAGCACGCGCGCTATCTCCATACGCTGTCTCTGACCGCCGGAAAAATCTTTTCCGCCTTCGGTCAATCTGTACTGATAGCCGCCTTCGCGCTGCATAATATCCTCGTGGAGCTGTGCGTCGCGGGCAGCCATTATCATTTCAAAATCTTCAATGGAGTTATCCCACATTTTTATATTGTTTGCGATAGTGTCTTCAAACAGAATAATATCCTGGTCAACTACGGCAAGGGAGCCCGTAAACACGCTGCGATCTATCTTCGATACAGGCTTTCCGTCAAAAAGTATTTCGCCGCTCCAAGGCTTATAAAGTCCGGATATGAGTTTTGAGATCGTGGATTTTCCGCATCCGGACGGACCGACAAAAGCAACGCGGCTGCCGGGAGTCAATGTCAGGCTGAAATCTTTTATCAAAGGTTCCGAAAGGCGGGAGTACCCGAAAGTTATGTTTTTAATTTCAATATTTCCGGAAAGCTTGTCGTATTCGACGTTTTCGTCATCGTGTTCTTCAAAAGTCACGTCGGAGGGATACTTCATAACGTCCTCGATCCGTTCCATGTCCGTACGCATTTCCTGAAGTGACTGACCTGCCGAAATAAGCGACATCGCAGGAGAGACGAACGATGAAAGAAATCCCTGAAAAGCCATTATCATACCGACGGTAAACGTGCCTTCCATAGCGAGAAAAACACCTGTCATAAGCACTGCCGTTCCGCAAAGCGAGCTTATAAGAGCCGGCAACAGTCCGAGAAGCTGATTTGTGCGTTGAAAACGAACCTGATTTGTATTTACACTTGCCTGATAACCTGCCCATTTTTCAAAAAAGCCGTTTTCCGCCCCGCTTGCTTTTATTGTTTCAATCATTTCTATGCCGGCAACAGTAGTTCCTGCGAGCTTACCTGAGTCGCGCATTTGCGCGCGGGTGATATTTATACGTTTTTTTGAAATAATGCCCGAAAGGGCAAGATTTGCAAGCACCGAAAAAAGCCCTATCAGCGTAAGAATCACGCTGTACCGGAGCATGACCACAAGATAAAACACCATCATAACTGCATTTAGTGCGAGCGGCGCAAAAGTATCGACAAGCCGTTCCGCTATCATAGCGTTGGACGCCTGTCTGCTCTGAACATCGCCGGCCATGCGCTGAGAGAAAAATTCCATAGGCATACGCAGGACCTTCCACATAAAAGTTGTGTTTCCCACCATAGCCAGCTTTCCGTTTATACGGAGAGAATAGACTGCCTGTATCCATGCGACGATAAGCTGTATTATGCTTATCCCCGCGAGGGCTATAATAAACGGCGTAAGCCATTCCGGATTTTCTTTTGTCAACAGCCTGTCAAGGAAAATCCGCGAAAATGCCGGAGTGATCATGCCGAGAAGAGATGAGATAACGGAGGTCAGAATTACGAATACGATCGCGGTGCTTGCACCGACAAGCCTTTTTTTCGCATATTTCAGCATTGACTGCGGCTTGCCTTCCGGTAAAAAGCTTTCGTCCGGCTCAAAAAACAGGCAGACGCCTGTAAACGAGTCGTCAAAAACACTCAGCGGAACAGTATATGTACCTTTTGCGGGATCGTTTAATACCGCTTTGTTGCCCTTGAAGCCGTCAAGAACTACGAAGTGATTGAAATTCCAATGTATGATGCACGGGAATTTGCCCTCTTTTTTCAGAGTTTCCGGCTCATAGCGATAGCCCTTCGCCGAAAGGCCGTAGCTTCTTGCGGCACGAAGAAGATTTCTTGCGTTTGAACCGTCGCGTGAAACACCGCAATCAAGACGTACCTGTTCGAGCGGGATCCATTTTTCGTAATAGGCAAGGATCATTGTAAGGCTTGCGGCGCCGCATTCAAGCGCTTCCATCTGCATTACAACGGGCACTTTTGCCACGCCCTTTGTTACGGGAGATTTGATTTTTCCGGTTGACTTCATTTCCGCACCTCAGTTAAGCACAAAGTCGAGAGGTCTGACACGTTCCGTGATGACCGAAACTGAGAATGTTCCGTTTTTTATGCCTCTTGCATTGATGTTCAGAACATATACCCAATCACCTGCCGAAACTCCTATAAGATGAAGAAGATACGGATCGGTACTGTCGTCGAGCTGAACGGGAGAGTCAGGTATCTCCGACAACGCAAACTCCGATTCGTCAACCGAAATTATAGCTTTTTCACTTATTTTTGCAAAGTCTTCTTCACTTACATAAACGGTAAGATATCCGTCTTTGCAGACGCCTCCCGTCTGAAAGGCTGTGTCAAGACGTCCGAACAGTCCCCATACGAATACTCCTGCCAGCAGCGCGATAACGGCTGCAAGGATTATCCATACGCTTGGATTCGATACCCGGATATAATCATTCATCTGCTCCGGTGAAGAGATTTTTTCAATGCTTTTTTGGCGGAATATCGGATTGCTCATACTTTTACCTCGTTAATAAATTTTTAATCGGACCTGAATGTTTTATATATCCTTCCTGATGCGAAGAATATTCTGACCGTCTTTATACTCGTATGTTATTTCGTCCATTGTTTTCTTGACCATGAAAATTCCGAGCCCGCCTATCGCACGCTCTTCTGCGGACAGGGTAACGTCGGGATCGTCCTTTTTCAGCGGATCATAGGGAATTCCGTGATCGATAAATGTGACAACGACGGAGATCGGAGCTTCCGTTACCTCAACTCGCACCGTGGCGGGACCTGTTTCGGGATTGTACGCATAATGCGCTATGTTGCCGAAAAGCTCGTCTATCGCAATATCGATCTGCATCCGCGCTTTGATCGGGCAGTCGATCTCTTCAAGCTGGCTGTTTACGAATTCGGTCACTTTTTCTATGTTTTCAACTGTTGCGGGAATAGTCATTTCTTTCATTTTTCAGAACCTCCGTTATATTTCAGATACAGCATTGTAATATCATCGAATTGCGGGGCATCTCCCACGAAAGTATCTATGTCTGCTTTTATTGCACGACAGATGTCTTCTCCCGAAAGTCCGTGCAGGGTATTAAGCGTCTTTACAAGTCTCTCTTCGCCGTAAAGCCCGTTTGCTGAGTTTGTCGCTTCCGTAACTCCGTCGGTATAGAGATATATCTCGTCACCGGGAGAAAGGACAAGCTCGTTTTTGCGGTATTTCATACCTTCCATTCCGGCAAGAATAAAGCCCGGTCTTGACTTCAGGTATTCAAACGTTCCGTCTGCGTGTCTTACGAGCGGAGGATTGTGTCCCGCGTTTGCAAACTCGATCTTTCCGGTGGTTATGTCAAGCACGCCCATCCATGCGGTTACAAACATTCCGGCTTCGTTTGATTCGCACAGCTTTGCATTGGCGATGGTAAAGACCTCATCAATGGGTTTGCCGGATTCTGCGTAGCCTTTTATTATGGTTTTTGCCGTCATCATAAACATTGCTGCGGGAATTCCTTTTCCGGAAACGTCGGCTATAATAAATCCGAGCTTGTTTTCGCCTACAAAATAGAAATCGTAAAAATCGCCGCCTACCTCTTTTGCGGTATCCATTGTTGCGTATATGTCAAATTCGCTGCGACCGGGATACGGCGGGAATACCGTCGGTATTGCGGAATGCTGAATGGTTTTGGCAAATTCAAGCTCTTTGTCTATCCGTGCAGCTGCTTCGGCAATATAGCGTTTCAGCGTCAAAACGGTTGAGTTTATATCGTCGGAAAGGGAAGCGAATTCTTCATTTGTTCTTACGTCAACTACGGTGTCAAGGTTTCCGCTTGTTATCTTTGCAAGTGATCTGTTTATCTTTGCCATATTGTCAACGACAAGCTTTTTGATCAGGAAATAAACAACTATGAAAAGCATTCCGAAAACGACGAATTCCATAAATACCGTAACGTATACCGATACGTCGCGTGAGAACACCACTTCCGTATAAGGCATTGCGGCAACTATATAGTATCCTTCGGAAACGATATAACGACAGAGCGATTCTTCGCCGTAGACGACGGCGTTAAAATATTCGTTTTCGGTCATTGTGGCACGATCTATGTAAATTCCGGAAACATCGAGGTTTTTTCCTTCATTTCCGTGTCTGTCGCTGACGATATTCCAATCTTCGCCGGCGATTATTATACAGCCGTTTTCTCCGATGTGTCGGTTGCGCGTTACGCCGACGACAACATCGTCAATATCTCTTTGGAAGCGTTCCGCGTCGTAAGCCACCTGCACAAATCCGCCGCTGTCAAGCACAACGCCCGCATATTTGCGGGAAATTGACGGATTTGACGATGTGGGCTGATAGTTCTGGACGTATTCTTTTGTGTTTCCGTCAAGCAGAACAAGAAACTCTGCCGACTGACTTCCTCCGCGCATGTCGTAATAAAGAAATTTGTCGTATGTGGTTTCCACAATAACTCCGCGCGAATTTATGATGTTTATTTCGGCTACGTCGTATTCTTTTCCGAGCGCACAAAGCAGCTCGCAGTCAACCTTATCAGCCGAATTTATGCGCTCGGCAATTTTCAATGTGATATCAAGAAGGTTTTTGTTAGAAGCATCAAGAATATCTTCTCTTACATCTTCAATATTCAGTTTTACAAGGTCGTTTGCCTCATTTCTTGCAAGCTCTGTCTGCAACGCCCATGTAAAAACCGTTGTCATTAAAAATCCTGCTGTAACACAAATCAGAAGAAAACGCTGAAATGACTGCGAAATGTTTTTAAGATCATGCTTTGCACCTTTGCGGTCTGCTCCGGAAAGTATCGAAAGAAGAATTCCCGCGAGCATTACGGCAAGGCTGTTTACCGCTATCATAGGGAGCGAGCAGGTTCGCACAAACGAAAAAGCGGTTCTTGCGTCGGTCATATTGGTAAGGAATATCATAAGCATATGTATTACTTCCGTTATGGTCGCCGTTGCAAGGCAGTAATACCATTTCGGTTTTTTGTCATCAAACATATACTTCCGCAATACGGCTGCGAAAACGCCGGCAAGTACGGTTGAAATGCTGCAGGCGAGACGGGTGTATTCGCCTGCGCCCCAAAGAACGGCAAACCACCGTTCAACGCCGCCCATAACTCCGGCTATGATTCCTGCCGGCGCGCCGAAAAGAAGTCCCGCACAGATAGGCGAGGCGTCTCTTGCATTTATTATTGCGCCGTCGGTTTTGACGCCGAATTCCGTCCCGAGAATTGCAAGCCCTCCGAACAGAATGCCTATAATTATCTGTTTGACAGCGTAAGGAATTTTACTTATGGCTTTTGTTTTTTCCGCAAGATATATCAGTGTTGATAAAACTACTGGCAAAAGCGCTACGGCAGAGAGCAAAAAGAAAGTTTTCATATTTCCTCGTTTATTCTATTGTCAAAATATCGGAAAAGCCTGTTATTTCAAACACTTCCATAACGTCTGCGCTTACGCCGATCAGTTTCATACTGCCCTGACGGTTCATTACTTTCTGTGCAGCAAGCAGGATACGAAGTCCTGCGGAGGAGATATACTCTACTTCGGAAAAATCGAAGATCAGTTCTTTCACTCCGCCGACAGACTGTTTGAGCTCCGCTTCGAGTGAGGGGGATGAATTTGTGTCGAGTCTTCCGGACAATGCAAGTGTGAGCTTTTCGCCTTCGGAAATTTTGTTTATGGTCATAATTTTATATCCTTTCATTGAATAAGTTTATTTTTGTTTAATATGCCGCCGCGAGGGAAATTTATAAATCGGTGCTTTCCGGCGTTGTTTTGTATTTTTGTATAAACATTGCCGAGCTTTGCTTTAAGACTTCAAGCTGGCCTTTCAGATAATATTCATCCTCAAACATAGCGTAGTGAACGCTGGCGCGGACAAGGACGAAGATAAGCGGCGTAAGCACCTCGCACGGGATGCCGAGCTTTATTTCAAGGCTCTTTGCATATTCGGTGTAACGTTTGTTGACGCCGTCAAAGAATTTTTTACCGTGTTCGATGTATTTCGGATGCGTATAGACCTGATACATCAGTCTGTACTTTTTTCCGTGCTTTTCTGCCGTCCAATACGGAACCTCATCGATAAAGCGCATAAGCTCTGAAGGGCTGTTCGGCGATATTGACATAAAGTCTTCCTCTACCTTTGCCATACAGTAGGCAGTAGACTCAACAATCAACTCGTCAAGATTTTTGAAATAGACATAAAGCGTTCCGGATGTACAGCCGCACTCTTTGGCAAGAGTTTTGATTCCCGTGCCGGTCAATCCGTTTTCGGCGTAGCAATCAAAACATTTTTCCATGATTTCTTTTTTTCTGTCGTTATGCTGACGTTCTGTCCTCATAGATATATGTAAATTCCTCGCTTATAATTGATTAATCGTTTAGATATAGTATAGCATATACTCGTAAAAAAGCAAGAGCTTTTTACAAATAAAGTTATAATAACATATAAATGAAATAGTATCGTTATGAAAAAGGAGTGTATTCGATTTTTTATTTTGTCGGAGTGCTTTGCAACAGGATAAAACGGTTTATTTATGTTAAGCGATATGACGATTAAAAAATGCCTGTTGTACTTGACTTTATTTTAAGCTCCGTGATATAATGGTCTTGCCAAACAAATTGAATATAAAAAAAGGGGTAAATTTTATTTTCGGGGGAATATCGTACCTTTTTTATGCATACCATACACTTAATGAATTTGATAAAAACGCAAATTCCAAAGGTGTAGTATGCACGGTAGATAGATAATATTTATTTATCCCTGTCTTCTATTCAATTTGTTTGGCGACAATAGGGATTTGCGATTTTTGGTGCGTTTGCTTTTGCAGACGCACTTTTTTATAAGTTTTGTTGACACGGAAGGTTCTGAGTGATAAAATGTAATTGCACGAAAACCGTGCAGACTGAAACAGAATATCATAAAAAGGGCGGTCGCGCGTCGAGGATAAAACCCGGCGCGGGTCAAAAAGGAAATCTCGGTGAAAATCCGTCGCAACAGCCATTACCGTAATCGGACTCATTTGTCCCCAAGTCGGAATGCTTGCCGTCCTTTCGGTTACCGACTTTTGTCGGGCGCTTTTGGGCAAATTGGGAGAGCAGTACCGATTTTTATATCCGCTTTTTCGCAGAAATCACCCCTCTGCGTTCTTTTTGCGCGGAATTTTTGAAGATCGGCGCCTTTCTCTTATGTGGAAGGCGCTTTTGTTTCGCCGAAAAAATTAAAAACATAAGGAGAAAAAACTATGAAGATGAAAAGATTATGCGCTGCAATTCTTGTAATCGTTCTTGCTTTTTGTGCTTGCACAGTTGTTTTTGCTTCGTCGCCTCAGCCGTCGACAGCAACTGTTACGATCATAAGCAAGGGTGAGTTTGTACTGAAAAATTATAAGGTTGTTGTATCAACGGATAACTTCAACATCGATGACGCACTCAAAGCGGCTCACGATGCAAAGTATGATGGCGGCGCGGATAAAGGCTATGCTTCCGCTACGGGAGATTACGGCCTTTACATAACAAAGCTGTGGGGTGACACAAGCGGTGCGTTCGGATATACGGTAAACAACAAAATGTCAAGCGGACTTTCCGATAAAGTCAGCGCAGGCGACAGCGTTGTTGCGTATATTTATTCGGATGCAACGGCATACAGCGATAAATACACTTACTTCGACAAGAATTCCGTTACGGTAAAAGCAAACGAAGAAGTAACGCTTACACTTTCCGGACTCGGTTATGATGAAAATTGGCAGACGGTAGTTTCGCCTCTCGCCGACGCGACAATAATCGTTGACGGCGAAAAGACAGAATACAAAACCGATTCAAACGGCAAGGTTACAATTTCGCTCAAGGGCGGAAAGACTTATACTGTCAGCGCAAGCGCGGATACGCTTATCGTTCCTCCGATTTGTCTTGTGACGGTTGAGAAATCAGGCTCGGCTGTGGTTTGGATAGTCGCCGGAGCGGTTCTTATAGTGATTGGCGTCGGAATGCTCGTTGCAACAAAAAAGAAAAAGCAGTAAAATAAAATCGCGGCGGTAAGCATTACCGCCGCGATTATGTTTTTTGCTTCAAGACGCTCTATTTGTGCGAGAAGGTTCAAAACAAAAACAGAGATGAAGAATCACCTCTGTTTTCTTTTTATAAAATTTGCATAAGCCGATTTACAGAAACTTATTTTGCTTTTTTAACAAGCCCTGTCTGTGCAGTTACTAAAAAAATCTGTATATCATTTTCAATAACTAAAGTTTCTTTTGCCTACTTTTCTTTTCAAAGAAAAGTAGGTAGGTTATTGGATTTCGCCGGCTATTTCATAGAGGCGCTGCATATCGCCGAGAACCTTCGCGCAACGGGCTTCCATTGCAGCTTTGTCTTCGGGAGAAAGCGCTGCTATCTCTTCGGGGGTGATCTTCTTTTTGAACATTCTGTCAACTGTAAGAGCGTATTTTATATCCGTGCAGCAGATCTTGTCGTCAACCTTGCATACAACAAGGTCTGAATGTCCTGCAAGAAGCTGATCAACAGCGTAAACGCCCATTTCGGAAGCAACGAGCCTGTCCATAAGAGTAGGCGAGCCGCCGCGCTGAACGTGAGCAAGACGTGCGAACTTTGTTTCAACACCGGTCTTGTCCTGAATTGTCTTTGCGAGCTGCTCGGCATAGCCGGGAAGTCCTTCGGAAACGATAACGATGAACGCTCTCTTGCCGCCGGCTCTGGCTCTCTTGATATCTTCTATCGCCTTGTCCTCGTCAAACGGGATCTCGGCAACGGCAACGGCTGTCGCGCCTGTGGCAATAGCAGTGCGGAGGGCAATATGTCCTGCCCAGCGTCCCATAACTTCAACAACGTCGCAGCGCGCGTGCGATTCGCATGTGTCACGGAGACGGTCAACCATGTCTATAACGGTGTTCATCGCCGTGTCAAAGCCTATTGTGTAGTCGGTCGATGTGATATCGTTGTCTATTGTGCCGGGAATACCTATTGTGGGTATGCCGCGCTTTGAAAGGTCGGTCGCGCCTCTGAATGTGCCGTCACCGCCGATGGCAATGATACCGTCGATGTGATTTTTCTCGCATACGGCAATGGCTTTTGCCATGCCTTCTTCGGTTTTGAATTCAAGGCAACGATCGGTGTAAAGCACCGTGCCGCCCTTTGTTATTATGTTCGATACGTCGGACGGGGATTTTACAAGAACCATATTGTCGTTTATAAGTCCTTTATAGCCTTCATAAATGCCGTAAACTTCAACGCCTCTTGCAAGAGCGGCTCTTGCGGCTGCTCTGTATGCGGCGTTCATGCCGGGAGCGTCTCCGCCCGATGTAAGTATGCCTATTCTTCTGAACTGTTTCATTGTTTTAGCCTTCCTTATTGTATTTTGATTTTTTATTTTTCTTCCGAATTTACTCCGCCGCAAAGGAAATTTATCGCGCGCGGAACGGAGTCCTTTGCATTGTACCAAGGCTCGGAATCGTAGCGGTAATCAAACTTTTTGCAGAACCAGCTGACGTCTTCTCCGAGTGAGCGTATATATTTCTGCATTATTTCGCGCGAAACGGAGAAAAACTCTCCGAACTGCTTCTTTTGCAGGCTGTTTCTTCCTGCTGAAAGAAGCAACTTGTAATGAGGCAGACAGAAGCAGGTCTGCCGTTTGTATTTTTCGCGGAACTCTTCTTCGTTTTCCCAAAGATATATCACCGTGCCGAGCATTTTTGAAAAAGCGTCTTCGGTGCGCGAGCAGACATAGCATGAATCATCAAGCTTTTTCAGCTTTTCTTCCTCTTTCAGCCCTTTGCCGTCAAAAAGCGTGCCGCCGGAAAATATCTCTTTTTCCGTTTCCGCTATGTGACTTTCAAGCATAAGCGCAAGCGGAAGTCTGCTGCCACCGCCGCCCGTCATCATATCGAAGTGTTTTCGGCAGAAGCCTTTTTTATTCGTTTCGATCCGGACGTCCGGCTCCATCATTGCCGCTCCCATAATGCGGTCGAGCTCGTTTTTTTCAAGCATTCCGCGCATAAGGCAGAGCGGACAGTCGGGCGTTTCGCTTTCAAGCGTTTTGTCAAAAGCCTCGTTTATCGGTATGGTATATATTTTTTCTGCCACTTACGGACCTCTCCTTTCGGGATCAGACGTTCAGCTCAACGTTTGCAACATATGCTCTGTGGTCGGAGAGCTGTTTGTTTATTATTTCAACGGATTCGGTTTTGAATTCCTTACTTACGAAAATATAATCTATCTTCTGATCGGGACCGAATTCGGGGTTTGTGGGAAAAGTTATTGCGTTCTGATCGGGATATACGTCAAACGTATCGGAGAGCAGCTCGCGGATGGGGTCGAGAACGGGATCGTTCGGTTGAGCGTTGAAATCGCCCATGACGATTACGGGATGTTCGCTGTCCTTTATAAGTTCCGCCATTATCTTTACGGCATTGGCTCTTTCCGCTTTTGCAAGGCCGAAGTGCGAAACGAATACATCAACGTCAACCCCGTTAAAATCAACAAGGGCGTTGAGAATAACTCTTGTTTCGTAGTAAACGTCCTCGTCGCGGGTCGGGGGATCGGGAATTGGGCAGATGCGCACATTCTTTATATGGTGCTTTGAAAGGAACCCGTTTCCGTAGTTGCCGGGCTTTCCGCCGTAGAGCCATGTGACTGCGGGAGCAAACGCATTTTCATAGCCGATAAGATCGCCGAGAACCTGAGTGGTTTTTATTCTGCCGCTGCGAACGAGCATATAGTCCACTTCGTTGAGGCCGCAGATGTCGGGAGCTTGTTCTTTTATGGTTTCCGCATATTTTTCCACAGAATATTCAAATGGCTTTCCCGTGCCTTTGCCGAAGTCTCTGGTAGCTGCAATGTTGTATGTCATAAGTTTTAATTTCATAACTTTTCCTCCGAAAATTCAAAGTCTCGTTTTCTTTCAATATGATATCACCTTTTTTCATCAATTACAATAAAAAATCATTAAATAATAATTAAAATTCCTTTTGTTCGGTTGACAAACCGTTTAAAATAAAGCATAATTGAGTATAAGCTGAAAGCAAAGGAGCGTTTGAAATGAAATCCGTTATTACAGACACGGGCAGAATAGTGTTTGAAGGGGTTAAAGATTTCTCTCCGTCGCTTACGTTCGACTGCGGACAATGCTTCAGGTTTGACGTGCTTGCGGACGGTTCGGCTGTCGGTACGGTCGGAAGAGAGCACGCGAAGATCTCCGTTTCCGGCGACGTGCTTACGATAGACGGCGGAAAAGATACGGAGTTTTGGCGCGGGTATCTCGGTCTTGACGAGGACTATGACGCGATAAAAAAAGATATAGGCGAGCATTTCGGAAAATACGGAGACGTTATTTTTGACGCAATGAGAGTCGGCGGCGGAATACATATTCTGCGGCAGGACATGTGGGAGGCGCTCTGTTCGTTTATAGTTTCGCAGAACAACAACATCGGCAGAATAAAAAAGATAATCGCGCGGCTCTGTGAAAAATACGGCGAGCCGTTTGATTCGGACGGAGAAACATATTATACTTTTCCTACGGCGCAGGCGCTGGCAGGCGCAAGCGTAAGCGATATATTTTCCTGCGGGACGGGATTCAGGGCAAAGTACATAAGCGATGCGGCGAAACGTGTTGCATCCGGAGAGACCGATCTTGAATATATCTCCTCATTGAGCGATGAAAAATCGGTTGAAGAGCTTACGAAAATATGCGGCGTCGGACCTAAGGTCGCAAACTGCACGCTTCTTTTCGGATTTTACCGTCTGGCATCGTTTCCGATAGACGTGTGGATACGCCGTGTGCTTGATAAATATTATAAAAACGGAATAGATCTCGGCGATCTCGGCTCTTATGCCGGAGTGGCTCAGCAATATCTGTTTTATTACGAACGTTACAAACAAAACGGGGAGGACGGGAAATGATCCTTGAACCTAAAAAAATAGCGATAGCTTACCGATGCAGCGAGTGCGGAGGCACAGTTCGGAGCGTTGTCGGCGTGCTTGCTATCTCTGGCGATATGCTCCGCCTTAAATGCGATTGCGGAGGAAGCGAGCTTGTTATAAACAAAACTTCGGACGGCAAATACCGTTTTACGGTTCCGTGCCCTTTCTGCGAATCTTCACATTCGTTTGTCATATCCAGAAAAACGCTTACTTCGCGTGAGCTTTTTACCGTTCCGTGCGCTTATGCCGGAATAGATATTTTATTTATAGGCGACGAAGATAAGGTGATAAAAGCAATAGAAGAATCGGACGAGGAGCTTTCGGAACTTCTCGGAGAGAATTCAATAGAAGATCTGAAAAATCCCAAAGACGAAGAATGGGGAGACGCCCATCTTCAGGATCTTATACTTTTCACGCTCGGCGAGCTTGCCGAAGACGGTGATATCATCTGCGATTGCGAGGACGGCGGCGATTTTGTTGTGACTCCGCATCCGGACAGAGTTGAAATAGCCTGCAAAAAATGCGGCTGTAAAAGAGAAATTTCGTGCGAGGAGGGCAGTCTCGGCGCGCATGTGCTTTTTGACTGCGACAAGTTCCGCCTTCTTCCGCCCGACGATATTAAGGAGGATAAATAATAATGAAAAAAATAGTAAGCTTCGGTGAAATAATGCTTCGTCTCGCTCCGGAAGGCTATCTCCGTTTTGAGCAGGCCGATAAGTTCTGTGCAACCTTCGGTGGCGCAGAAGCAAACGTTGCCGTGTCGCTCGCGCGTTTCGGCGAGGATGCGCATTTCGTAACCAAAGTTCCCGCAAATCCCATCGGTGACAGCTGCGTCCGCTCTCTTCGCGCGGAAGGCGTAAACGTTTCCGATATAGCGCGCGGCGGAGAAAGACTCGGTATTTATTATGCCGAAAAAGGCGCTTCGCAGCGACCCTCAAAGGTTGTTTACGACCGTAAGTACAGCTCTGTATCCGCAGCCGCAAGATCCGATTTCGATTGGGAAAAGATTCTTTCGGGTGCCGATTGGTTCCATTTCACGGGTATTACTCCCGCCCTTTCCGACGGTACGGCGGAGATATGTCTTGACGCGCTTAAAGCGGCTAAAAAGCTCGGCGTAAAAACAAGCTGTGACCTCAACTTCCGCAAGAATCTGTGGACGAGCGAGAAAGCCGGCAAGGTCATGGGCGAGCTTATGACTTATGTCGATCTCTGCATAGCAAACGAAGAGGATGCCGATAAAGTTTTCGGCATAAAGGCGGCATCGACGGATGTTGAGACAGGCAAGCTTGACAGAGACGGCTATAAGGAAGTTGCAAAACAGCTTTGCGAGCGCTCTTCCGTTGCGATCACGCTTCGCGAGAGCATTACGGCAAACGACAACAATTGGGCAGCGATGCTTTATTCCGGAGGCGAATGTTACTTCTCAAAGAAGTATGCGGTTCACATTGTTGACCGTGTCGGCGGGGGAGATTCTTTCGGTGCCGGCCTTATTTACAGCCTTGTGAACGGCAAATCGCCTGCCGACGCCATTGAATTTGCAACTGCGGCTTCCTGCCTCAAGCACACGATCGAGGGCGACTTCAACCGTGTTTCCGTAGACGAAGTAAACGCTCTTGTAAAGGGCGGCGGCAGCGGAAGAGTTCAGCGCTGACTTACTTTTCTTTGAAAAGAAAAGTAAGCAAAAGAAACTTCAGAAAAGTTGTTTGTGCGGAATTTATGTTTTCATCAAAAAGAAGGCGCCGTACACTTCTTTGAAAAGAAAAGTAAGCAAAAGAAACTTCAGAAAAGTTATTTGTGCGGAATTTATGCTTTCATCAAAAAGAAGGCACCGTACACTTCTTTAAAAAGAAAAGTAAGCAAAAGAAACTTCAATAAAATTGGTTTGTGCAGATTTTTTGTCTTTATCAAAAAGCTTCGATGAGACGAGGCTTTGTGCGAGGATCAGAAACGGTTTGCAACCCTAACATTACATTTTTGAAAAAACATTATTCAAAAACAAAATTATTTCGAGGTGGTTTTTATGATAAACTGTAAGTCCTGCGGGCAGAACATTATCACAGCTGAACCTATATCGGACAGCTGTATTCGCCTGCGTATAGCCGACGTTGGCGACAAAGAATGCGGACTGAGCCGCTACGGCATTTATGAAAAGCTTCCGACGCCGGAGTTTTCAAGTGAAGAAAAATGTGAAAAAACGGTGATAACCGTTAAAAACGCCTGCCTTGAAGTGGGCTCCGACGGCAGTTTTACTTTCTCCGACGCAAGCGGAAAAACGCTGATCTCTTCTGCGGGAATAGAAAAGCAACGCGGCGGCTTTGACGCGAGAATATCCTATCGTGACGGAGCAAAAATATACGGTCTCGGCGACGCTACGCGCCGTCGTATAGAAAAAACGGGCTTTGCGACTGAGATATGGGTACGGAATATAAGGTGTTATATACCTGTTTCGTTTATACACAGCCACGACGGATGGGGACTGCTTCTCAACTCCACATGGCGTCATATGGTTGATATCGGTGCTTCCGAAAAGGACATTATGCGAATCGTCGCATGCGGCGGAGCGTTTGACGTTTATCTTTTTGCCGCGCCCGATACGCACAGTATGCTTTTCGAATATACACGAGTAATCGGCAGACCGATAATGCTTCCCAAATGGGCATACGGACTTTCGTTTGTGGCAAATCAGGCAAATGATATAAATGCTACGATGAACGACTGCCTTAACTTCCGCAGGGAGGACATCCCCTGCGACATAATCGGGCTTGAACCCGGCTGGACGGCAAACAGCCGCTATCATTTCGGCACGGACAAGGAATGGAATCAGAAGACGTATCCTGTTCCGGGCTGGCAGAAAGGCGATAAATCCGCTACGTTTCTCGGCGCGATGGAGAGAATTCATTTCCATCTCAGCCTCTGGCTCTGTATAGAGTACGACCTTTCTTATGAGGAAGAACGTCAGGCGGGATACGAAGTAAAGCCGGACGAAATAATCTGGGATGACGACGATTATATTCACGATTCGCACTTTGCGACGGCGGCTCGTCTTGACGGCAACACAAAGCTTGAAGAGCCGTTCTTTGAGCATCTTAAAAAGTTTGTTGACGACGGTGCCGAATGTTTCAAGCTTGACGGCTGTCACCAGATAGACGATCATCCCGATCGTCTGTGGGGCAACGGAATGACCGATGAAGAAATGCACAATCTTTTCCCGCTTATTTATGCAAAGCAGATGAGTCTCGGTTATCGTAATCATACGGGCAAGAGGGCAATGATATATACCTCCGGCGGTTATACCGGAATTCAGAAATATGTCGCAACGTGGGCGGGAGATACGGGCGGCGGAGCGAAGCCTCTTTCGTCTATGCTCAATCTCGGATATGCGGGTCATTCAAACGTGAGTTGCGATATGGAGACAAACTGCACGGCAGGGATCCATTTCGGATTTATGCAGACGTGGTCTCAGCTTTCAAACTGGGCATATTGGAATCAGCCGTGGTTTCTTGAAGACGAACTTAAAGAGAGCTTCCGCTTCTATGCAAAGCTTCGTTACCGTCTGGCTCCTTATATTTACACAATGGCGCACAGAGCGGCTCAGACAGGTCTGCCCGTGATGCGCGCGATGTCGATGGAATATCCGGATATGGAAAAAGCGGACGATCTCGGTTGCCAATATATGTTCGGTGATGATATTCTGACTTCGGCGTTTGTCGATGAGATTACACTTCCCGACGGGAAGTGGATAAATGCCTGGACGGGCGAAAAGACGGACGGCGGGAAAACGGTTTCTGTATGCACAAGCGGCGTTATCGGCGGTCCTCTTTACATAAAAGAGGGCGCGATAATACCGACTACGGGCGACAGAACATATCTCGGAACAAAAGCGTTTGAAGGCGTTACGTTCAACGTTTATCCGTCCGAAAACGAAACGTCGTTTACACTTTATGATGATGACGGCATATCATATGGCTATGAAAACGGAGACTTCGCTGAGGTTAAAATTACTGCAAAGAAAACGGGAGACAAAACAGTCGTTACCGTTATGCCGAGAACAGGCGCATTTGAAGGTATGTCCGAAAAATGCATTTATACCGTGAAGCTTTATCAGAATGATATCGTTGGGGCAACGGTGGACGGCAAAGCTGCCGAAATATCGGCAGGAGACGGCTGGTGCAATACAGGCATCGGAAAGACGGTTTCCGTAACCGTTGAGGTAAAGGATTCGCCCGTGACAATAGAATTTAAAGCGTGACCGCTTTTTCGGGTCGGCAGGAAACTGCCGACCTTTGTTTTTTTCGGAAAAACGCTCTGCGACGGTTGACATAATCGTATAAATATTATATAATTATCTTATTATTATTATGGGCATTTGCGCAAAGGCGCAGGAAAGGCATAAAATGATAAGAAGTATGACAGCATACGGACGTGCGAAAAGGGAAACCACCGAACGCAGCGTTCTTGTCGAGATAAAATCTGTTAACAACCGCTATCTCGATTGCACGATCAAAATCCCCCGTCTTTTCGGATTTCTTGAAGAAAAGATAAAATCCCGCCTCACGGAAAGAGGTATTTCACGCGGAAAGGTTGATGTTTTCGTAAGCATCGACGTGCTTGAAAACGCAGGCATCGAAGTCGAGCTTGACCGCGCTTATGTAAAAAGCTATATAGACGCGCTCCGCCGTCTTTCGGAGGAGTTCGGACTTCCGAGCGATCTTTCGACTATGAGAATAGCTCAGAACAGGGATATTTTCACTGTGAAAAAAGCGGACGAGGATATAGACGCGGAGTGGCAGAAGTTCTGTCCGGTGCTTGACGAAGCGATAGACGCATTTCTTTGTGCAAGAGAGACCGAAGGCGCGAATATGAAAGCCGATATCGTTGAAAAACGCAAAAAGGTCGAAGCCCTTGCAAAAAAGATAGCGCCGCTTTCGGAAGCCGACGTAAAGGGTCAGTTTGAAAAGATACGTCAGCGCATAATGCAGATAGCCGGCGACGGAATAAATTTTGACGAGGGCAGGCTCCTTACGGAGTGCGCGCTTGCCGCAGACAAGCTTGCGATAGACGAGGAGCTTGTGCGTCTTGATTCGCACTTTGCCGCTTTTGACGAGATCGTCGAATCGGACGAGCCCGTAGGCAGAAGACTTGACTTTTTGCTTCAGGAGATAAATCGCGAGACGAACACGATAGGCTCCAAAGCGAACAATGCGGAGATAGCAAAGCTTGTTGTTGAAATAAAAGCGGAGCTTGAAAAAATCCGCGAACAGATACAGAACATTGAATGATTCCGAAAGGACGGCAATAATAATTTTATGATGAAATTCATTAACATTGGCTTTGGCAATATGGTTGCGGCGCACAGAGTGGTTGCGGTCGTAAGTCCGGAATCCGCGCCGATAAAACGCCTTGTGGCGGAACAGAAGGAAGCCGGAGGACTTATAGACGTTTCCTGCGGAAGACGCACGCGCTCCGTTATCATAACGGACAGCGACCACGTTATTCTGTCTGCGCTTGCGGCTGAAACGATATCCGGCAGACTTGAAGGACTTTTTGAATCCGATGACGACGAGGATGAAGACGAATGAATATGAGTAAAAGAGGATTGCTTTTCGTTGTTTCCGGTCCTGCGGGAAGCGGCAAAAGCACAATAGTAAAAAAGCTTGTCGATACGGGGGAATTTGAATTTTCCGTTTCGGCAACGACGCGCGCTCCCAGAGCGGGAGAGATAAACGGAGTGCATTATCACTTTATAACGCGCGAATGTTTTGAAGAAAAAATAGCAAACGGAGAAATGCTTGAGCACGCCGAGTATGTGGGCAACTTCTACGGAACGCCGAAGGATGCCGTTCAGAAATGTCTTGACGCGGGTAAAAACATAATTCTTGAGATCGAGGTTCAGGGCGCAACACAGGTAAAAGAAAAAATGCCCGAAGCCGTAATGGTGCTTATTCTTCCTCCGGACGCGAAAACGCTTGAAGAACGTCTGCGCGGCAGAGGCACCGAAACCGAAGAGATAATCAAAAAGCGAATGGAAGCTTCAAAATACGAGCTTGAATATTTTTCAAAGTATGATTACGTTGTGATAAACGGACACGGCTGTTCGGATAAAGCGGCGGAGCTTATACTTTCAATAGAAAAGGCGGAGAAGGCACGTACCTCCCGCAACGGAGAAGTAAAAGAAAAATTTTTTAATTAAGTCAGGAGATAAATATTATGATGATCAGTCCCTCTATCGATGAACTTACGAAAGGCAAAATGAATCGCTATATGCTCGTTATGGCAACGGCAAAATGTGCGAGAATGGTAACTGACGAATATGTGGCTCAGAGAGAAAGAGCCGAAAAAATGATTGAAAGAAAAGAAACGGATAAGTCCATAGCGGCGCTTATAAAGGGCGACGTTCGCGACAAAAAAGCCGTTGAAAACGCTGTTCAGCGCCTTTACAAGGGAGATTTCCTTATCGTAGGACTTTCGGATGCGGAGGACGGAAACCCCTCAAACGAGGTTACCGCCGAAGAGAATCTTTGATCCGGTGATGGAAAAATACGACCGCGCCGTAGGCGTGCGTCTGCTTGATATTCCGTATCATCTGGATTCGGTATACACCTACTATGTTCCCGAAACGGTTGAAACTTTTCTTTCGCGCGGAATGTTCGTGCTTGTGCCGTTCGGCACAGCAAACAAGAAGCAAAGCGCAATAGTTGAAATTCCGGAGCATAGCGGCGAATATCAGACCCTCAAGCCAATAATTTCGGTGATAAATACCGAGCTTGCCTTGTCCGAAGAAATGCTTGCGACGGCGGATTTTCTTCGTGAGCGAACCTTCTGCACTACGGGCGACGCCGTGCGTCGTATGATACCGGCGGAAGCCTTTGAAAAAGCCGGAGAATATTATTCGGCGGCGGACGGGGCAGACGTTCAGAGCCTGAACCAAAAGAGCCGCGTTGTGTTTGATTTTATCAGAACAAAAGGGCAGGTATCCGCATCGGAGCTTGCAAAAGCGTTTTCGGACGATGTAAGACCTCTTATTCTGAGAATGGTAAAGAGCGGAGTGATTATATCCGAGCTGAAGCTTGAAGGCGCGGCGAGAATCGCCGAAGAAAGCATTGCCGTTTTGTGCGAGGACGCAGACGAAACAAAGCTTTCCGCACCGAGAACGCCGCAGACGTATCGCGCGCTGTTTGAGCGCATACGCGACGCAGGCAGAATACCGCTTGGCGAGCTTATAGCCGAAGGCTTTACGACTTCGGCGGCAAAAGGGCTTGAAAAACGCGGACTGATAAATATCGTAAAGCAGGAAAAGCTACGGTTGCCGTATATGGATTTTCCCGTTAAAAACGAAGCTGTAACGCTTTCGCCGTCGCAAAAGCGCGCAAAGGATGAGCTTTTGGCTATGGCAAACGGAAAAGCGCACGGTGCGCTTCTTTACGGAGTTACGGGGTCCGGAAAAACAAGCGTTATACTTTCGCTTTGCGAGGACGTTGTAAAACGCGGTGAAACCGCTATCGTCCTTGTGCCCGAAATTGCGCTGACGTGGCAATCGGTCGCCATGTTTTCCGCGCGTTTCGGAGAAAGACTTGCCGTAATACATTCGGCGCTTTCGGGCGGTGAACGCTTTGACACGTACCGGAAAATCAAACGCGGAGATTGCGACGTTGTGCTCGGAACGCGCTCCGCGATATTTGCTCCGCTTGAAAATCTCGCGCTTATAGTCATAGACGAGGAGCAGGAACACACATATAAGTCCGATCAGTCGCCAAAGTATTCCGCAAAGGATGTTGCGCGTTTTCGCTGTGAAAAAAACGGCGCGCTTATGCTTTTATGTTCGGCGACGCCGTCGGTTGAAACATTTTATCGCGCTTCGACGGGCGTATTTTCGCTTGTAAGACTTGAAGGCAGATACGGAAAAGCCGAGCTGCCGAAAGTAACGATAGCCGATATGCGTACATCCTCCGGCGGCGGAGATTTTCGCATAATAGGCGATCTGCTTGCGGAAAAGCTTATAAAAAACTATGAGGAGGGACATCAGTCGCTTCTCTTTCTCAACCGCAGAGGGTACAGCAGCTTTCTTATATGCCGCAAATGCGGCGGAGTAATGCTCTGCCCGCATTGCTCGGTGGCGCTTACGTTCCATACGGGCAAAGGGGAAGGCTCTATGGTATGCCATTATTGCGGATACAAAACACGTCCGCCGAAGGAATGTCCTTCTTGCGGAAGCGAGCATATAGGCTATATGGGATTCGGCACTCAGGCGCTTGAAGAAGCGGTGACTGCTCTTATTCCCGGTGCGAGAGTGCTGAGAATGGACGCCGATACAACGTCGGCAAAACATTCGCGGGACGAGATAATCAGAAGTTTCTCAAGGGGCGACGCCGATATTCTTCTGGGTACGCAGATGATAGCGAAGGGTCACAACTTTCCGCGCGTCACGCTTGCTGCCGCCGTCTCTGCCGACAGCTCGCTTTATTCAGATGATTTCCGTGCTGCCGAGCGTACTTTTTCAATAATTACACAGCTTGTGGGGCGTTCCGGAAGGAGCGAAGAGCCGGGTGAAGCGGTAGTTCAGACATACTGCCCCGACAGCGAAACGATACGGCTCGGCGCAGAGCAGGACTATGATAAATTTTTTGCAAACGAAATAGCAATGCGGCGCGCGCTTGTATTTCCGCCGTTCTGCGATATCGCCGTGTTCGGCATATCGTCCGGTGAGGAAAGACTTTCAAGGGAGTTTTCCGCAACGCTCGCGGCAGAGCTTTCGCGCCTGCGAAAGGAAAAATACGGCGACGTTCCGTGTGTTGTCTACGGTCCGTTTGAAGCGCCGCTGTATAAACTGAAAAACAAATATCGCATGAGACTTCTTATAAAGCACAAAAACAACGCGAGGTCAAGGGCATTGTTTTCTGAGCTTCTCAAAACGGCGGAAAAAACAGCCGCCGGAAAAATATCTGTTTCCGTCGATATAAATCCTTCGACGGTGTAAAGGAGAAACAATGGCAAAGCTTAAAATAGTTACAGACGAGGCGCCCCTGCGCAAAAAGAGCCGCCCCGTGACCGAAATAAACGAAAGAATAAAAACTCTGCTTTCGGATATGCTCGAAACAATGCGTGATGCAGACGGCGTAGGACTCGCCGCTCCTCAGGTGGGCGTTCTGCGCAGAGTTGTTGTAATTGAGGTCACAGAGGGGGAGGTGCTTATGCTCATCAATCCCGAAATAACGGAAACTGCGGGAGAACAGGTCGGACCCGAAGGCTGTCTTTCGCTCCCCGGCGAACAGGGAATAGTCCGCCGTCCGAACTATGTTAAGATCCGCGCGCTTGATCCTGACGGAAATGAACGGACATATGAAGGGATGGGACTCCTCGCGCGCGCAATGTGCCACGAAATAGATCATCTTGACGGAATTCTTTATCCCGATAAGGCTGAAAGAATGATGACAAGGGAAGAGCTTGACGGAGGGGACGAAGAGTGAGAATACTTTTCTTCGGAACACCCGAATTTGCAAAAAACGTGCTTTGCGCGCTTGCCGCTTCCGAATATAAAAACGATATAATAGGCGTCGTCACCAGAGAGGATAAACCCAAAGATCGCGGTCATAAGCTGATGCCACCGCCGGTAAAGGTTGCGGCGGAAAAGTTCGGCTATCCCGTGTATCAGCCGCAGACTCTCAAAGAAGAATCTTTCGGCGAAACGTTTCGCACGCTTGCACCCGATCTTTGTATAGTCGTAGCTTACGGAAAAATACTTCCGCATTATGTGCTTTTTGAGCCGAAATTCGGCGCAATAAACGTTCACGGTTCGCTTCTTCCGAAATATCGGGGAGCCGCTCCTTTTCAGAGAGCGATTATGGCAGGTGAAAAAGAGATAGGTGTAACCATAATGAAAATGGACGACGGAGTTGACACGGGTGATATGCTCGCTAAGGCGGCTGTTCCCGTTATGCCCGAAACCACCTGCGGTGATATAGAAAACGAGCTTTCCGAAAAGGGTTCGGCGCTTCTGACAGACGTTGTCCGCGCGCTTGGAACGGACAAATATCCGCCAGAGAAACAGGACGACAGCCTTTCAACCTATGCAAAGAAAATAGATGGTGAAGACAGAATAATAGATTTTTCGCAGAGCGCCGATATCTGCTCGCAGAGAATACGCGCGCTTTCTCCGGTGCCTCTTGCCGTAACGGATATTGACGGAGTTCCGGTCAAAATAACCCGTGCCGTGACGGCAGACGGCAAAAGCACGGGCGAGGCGGGAACGGTTTCCGAGCTTTTTGCAAAGGGCGACGGCAGAATAACCGTAAACTGCGGAGAAGGCAGACTTACCATACTGCGTCTTGTTCCTCAAGGTAAGAATGAAATGAGCGCAGGAGATTTTATAAGAGGCAGAAAAATAAACGAAAATTCAATTCTCGGAAAAGGAGAAAACAAATGACTATATTCGGTTATTACATCGAAAGCTATTACCTTTATGTTGTGCTTGTGCTTCCGTGCGTTATATGGGCAATGATAGCGCAGATAAGAGTTCAAAGCGCATACAGCACATACTCCCGCGTCCGTGCGCTCAGAGGACTTACGGGCGCCGAAGTTGCGGAGAGAATTCTGCGCTCGCAGGGCATAACTAACGTTGCCGTTGCAAGCTGTCGCGGCAATCTTTCGGATCATTACGATCCGCGCTCGAACACAGTCTTTCTTTCGGAAGGCGTTTACGGCTCAAGCTCGGTCGCTGCGTGCGGGATCGCAGCGCATGAATGCGGTCACGCAATTCAGCACGCGCAGGGATATGCGCCGCTCAGGCTTCGTTCCGCGCTTATACCGGTAACCAATATAGGCTCAAATCTTGCAATACCGCTTATAATAATCGGACTTTTGATTTCGTCCGCTACTTATGAATCAAACGTAGGATACTATATAGCCATCGCCGGCGTGCTTTGTTTTGCGACGGCAACGGTTTTCCAGCTTGTTACGCTTCCCGTCGAATTCAACGCAAGCCGTCGTGCGCTTTCTGTGCTTGAAAGCGAAGGAATAGTTTCCTCCGATGAAAAGCGCGGAGTAAGAAAAGTGCTGTGGGCTGCGGCAATGACATATGTTGCGGCGCTCGCCGTATCGCTTGCCAACCTGCTCAGACTTTTGATAATCGTTATGGGAGGAAGAAACAAGAGAAGATGACAGCGCGTCAGGCGGCGTTTTTATCGCTGCAAAAGTTTGAAAAGGACGGAAAGTATTCAAACATTGAGCTTTCCGCATCAATAGAAAAATACGGGCTTTCGGGAGTGGAAAAGGCGTTTTATACAGCGCTGCTTTACGGCGTGATAGAACGAAAGATAACCCTTGACAGGATGATATCTCTCCTTTCCGAAAGAGCGCCCGAAAATATAGACAGAGACGTTAAAGCCGCGCTTTATATAGGGCTTTATCAGCTTTATTTTATGGATAAGGTTCCGGATTCGGCGGCTGTGAACGAATCGGTATCGCTTTTGACGCGTTTTTCTGCAAAGAAGAACAGCGAGGCGTTTGCAAACGCAGTTCTTCGTCGCGCGGCAAGAGAAAAAGACAGAAACTATCTTCCGAACCGAAAAGACAATGAAACGGAGTATCTTTCGGTGAAATATTCGGTTCCCGAATGGATATGCAAAAAGTGGATCTGTGAGCTTGGCGCGGAAAAAGCCGAAAAATGTCTTGAGCTTACGCTTTCGCACCCGCATATGACGGTAACGGTGAACACTCTCAGATGCTCGCGCGATGAGTTTATAAAGATGCTTTCGGAAGCCGGCATAAAATGCGAGCCGACGGCGCTTTCGCCGCGCGGAGTGAAAATGACGGAAAACGTTCCGTATGAAAAGCTTATTCCGTTTGAAAAATATTTCTTCGTTCAGGACGAAGCCTCGCAGCTTTGCGGAGAGGTGCTCGGAATGGAAAAGGGAGAAAGTCTGCTTGACGCATGCGCGTGTCCCGGAGGAAAAAGCTTTTATTCGGCTATCCGTGCGGAAAACTGCGGCAGAATTCTTTCCCGCGATCTTCATAAAAACAAGCTGTCGCTTGTAAAAAGCGGCGCCGAAAGGCTTGGAACAGATATAATCGAAACGAAGGTTCAGAGTGCCGCCGTGCCTTCCGATGACGGTGAAAAGTTTGATCGGGTACTTTGCGATGTTCCGTGTTCCGGACTCGGCGTAATGGCGAAAAAGCCCGAGATACGCTACAAATCGGAGGAGGAAACGCTCCGTTTGCCGATGCTTGCCTTCGACATACTTTCGTCGTGTTCCGAAAGCGTAAAAGACGGCGGTGTGCTTGTTTATTCCACCTGCACTGTGTCAAAAGAAGAAAATGAAGACGTCGTCAAAAGATTTCTTTCCGCAAACAAAGACTTTGTACCGGAAAGATTCTCGGTAGGAGAACTTTGTTCCGACGGCATATGCACGATACTTCCGTGCGACTACGGTTGTGACGGATTCTTTATAGCGAAAATGAGGAAAATAAAATGACCGATCTTTTGAGTCTGAGTCTTGCGGAGCTTGAAAACTACATAGTTTCAATAGGCGAACCGAAATTCCGTGCAAAGCAGATATTCGGTTGGCTTATGAAGGGAAGAGATCTTGACGGGATGAACAACGTCCCGAGAGCGCTGACGGAAAAGCTGAAGGGTGACGCATTTGTTTCCTCCGTAAAGCTTGAAGAAAAAAGAGTATCTTCGGACGGTACGCAGAAATTTCTGTTCTCACTTTATGACGGAGAGCGCATAGAATCGGTGCTTATGAAATACGAACGCGGATATACCGTTTGTATTTCAACCGAGGCAGGATGCCCCATGGGATGCGCATTCTGCGCATCAACGCTCGGAGGACTTTCGCGCAGACTTCTGCCCGGTGAAATGCTTTCACAGGTTATGTATGCGCAGGCGGAAGCCGGAGAGAAGCTTTCCGGAATTGTGCTTATGGGAATAGGCGAGCCGCTTGACAATTATGATAATGTGCTTAAATTTTTAAGGCTTGTCGGCTCTCCTGATGGGCTGAATATAGGCTATCGGCATATTTCGCTTTCCACATGCGGGCTTGTTGATAAAATTTATCGTCTGGCGGAGGAAGATCTGCCCATAACGCTTTCCATCTCGCTTCACGCTTCGGATAACGAAACACGTTCGGCATTGATGCCCGTAAACAAAAAGTGGTGCATTGAAGAGCTTCTTGTGGCGTGTCGCGATTATTTTGCGAAAACGGGACGCAGGATATCGTTTGAGTATACGCTTGCCGCAGGCAAAAACGATACCGAAAAGGACGCACGTGCGCTTTCGGCGATTCTTAAAAAATATTGCGGCGATATGCCGCTCCATGTAAATCTTATTCCGGTAAACGCCACCGGCAGAGGATTTTCTCCTTCGGACAGGGCGAATGTAAATCGTTTTGCCGAAGTGCTTGAAAAAAATCACATAGTTGCAACGGTACGCCGTCATCTCGGCGGGGATATAAATGCCTCGTGCGGACAGCTCCGCGCCGGCAGCAAAAGCTGACATCAATTTTATTTTGGCGAAAGCCAAAGGAAAGGCTGAAATCATATGAAATTCTTCGGTAAGACCGACGTAGGTCTGCAAAGAAAAATAAATCAGGACAATTTTGCCTGCATATCTCTTTGGGGGGGCGAAGCTACGCTTCTTGTCGTATGCGACGGAATGGGAGGTCACAGAGCAGGGGAAATAGCCAGCAAAAAGGCGATATCTGCCTTTTGCGATAAAGTGGTTGCAAGTCCCTGCCTTTCGGAAACGCCTTCCGAGCAGACGCTCGAAATACGTCACACAATGATATCTGCGGCAAGGTCGGCAAACAGCCTTATCTACCGTATGTCAAGCGATTTTGACGAGCTTTCCGGAATGGGAACGACGCTCGTTGCCGGACTTGTATATCAGGATCAGCTCTTTTGTGTAAACATAGGCGACAGCCGCCTTTATATAATAACCGAATTTGAAGTAAGACAGATAACCCACGACCATTCCTTTGTGCAGTATCTCCTCGATTACGGAAAGATAACGCCTGAGGAGGCGAGAAATTATCCGAGAAAAAACGTGATAACACAGGCGGTCGGTATAAATCCGAGCGCGGAGGCGGACTTTTTCTGCGTCAAGCTGCGCGATTGGGGAAGCGGTTATTTGCTTTTGTGTTCGGACGGACTTTCAAACTTTGTGGATTCAAAGCATATGCTTGAGGTTCTTTACAGCGCTCCTAAGGGCGCTGACGGCAAAACTGACCTTGATGCTGCCGCAAGCAAGCTGATAGAACTTGCAAATGCAGGCGGCGGTACAGACAACATCACAGCCGTGCTTGCTCAGTTCTGAGCGGACGGAATGACAACTAAAGTTTTGGAAGGTAAAGAAGATGGATGTTTTTAATAAATATGTAGGGCAGGTCTTTGACGGCAGATATAAAATAGAAGGTACGGTCGGTGTGGGCGGAATGGCTATCGTTTTTGAGGCGACAGATCTTCTTACAAACCGCAAGGTCGCCGTAAAAATGCTTAAGGATTCCGTTTCCGGAAACACTCAGGCGATAAAGCGCTTTATTATAGAATCAAAAGCCGTTGCAATGCTTAATCACGAAAATATCGTAAAGATATACGACATCTCCGTTCGCGGCGAGCATAAATATATAGTTATGGAATTCCTGGAGGGGATAACCCTTCGTGAATATATGAAAAACAAGGGGCCTCTTTCGTGGAGAGAAACGGTGGAGTTTACGGAGCAGATTCTTGCCGCGCTTGATCATGCTCATATGAAGGGCGTCGTTCACCGCGACATAAAACCGCAGAACATAATGCTGCTTGAAGGAGGATTTGTAAAGGTTACGGACTTCGGTATTGCAAAAATTCCGAAAGCCGAAACGCTTACAATGGCGGACAAGGCAATAGGCACAGTATTTTATATCAGTCCCGAACAGGCGCAGGGACGCAAGATAGACGCCAGAAGCGATATTTATTCGCTCGGCGTTATGATGTACGAAATGGTCACGGGCAAAATGCCGTTTATAGCCGATACGCCTGTGGCGGTCATCTATAAGCATATAAGCACTCCGCCGGTTCCTCCGTCCCAGCTCAACCCCAAAATACCGATAGGCTTTGAGCAGATAATTCTGTGCGCCATGGAGAAGAACCCCGAGAACCGTTATCAGAGTGCGGCGCAGATGCTTCGTCATCTTCACAGATTGAAGCAGGATCCGTCAGTAGTATTCGTGCAGAGAAAAGCCCCGCAGAAAACACCTACGGCAGAGGTTACGATAGACCGTACGGCGCGCTATGCGGAAAGAGTCGATCAGTCAAGAGAAAGACGCCAGCCACGTCCCGAACCGCAGCACACCTCTCGCGGACGTGCGTCGGTTCCGCCCAAACAGCAGGATAAAGCCGGCGTTCCGCTTTGGCTTGCGGCGTGTATTTTCGTTGCGTTTCTTGCGCTTGCCGTTGTCGGGATAGTGTTTGTTTACAATTTGCTTTTCGGCGCAAAAGCGGTTGATCTTGAGCCTGCTGCGGCAGAAGACGTTATATCGGCGGCGAAAGCTGTTCTGTTCGGCGGAGAGATCTTATGACGGACAAGCTCTCCGGAAGGATAATATGCGGCGTCGGCGGGCTTTACACCGTTCTTTGCGACGGTGGGAAAATACTTAAATGCAAGGCTCGCGGTGTTTTGAGAATAAAAAAAATAACGCCGCTTGCAGGCGACAGAGTTACCGTTCGTCGCGGCGACGGCGATGAGATGGGATTTTTTATAGATTCGATCTTTCCGCGCAAGACTGTGCTTGACAGACCGCCTGTGGCTAATATCGACACGGTTTTCACCGTGCTTTGCCCGGCCGAGCCGGAGCCCAGCCTTCTCGGCACGGACAAGCTTCTGTGCGCGATATCAGCGGCAAAAATAACGCCGGTAGTGATAATTTCAAAAGCTGACATTGCGCCCGAAAAAGCGAAAGCACTTTTTGATATTTACTCAAAAGGCTATAAGGTTTTTCTTACCTCATCCGAGCTTGGCGAGGGAATAGGAGAGCTTCGTCGTTTTATTTCGGAAAATACGACTATTTGCGCGTTTGCAGGCGCATCCGGAGTTGGAAAATCCACTCTTCTCAATGCGCTTTTTCCCGATCTTTCTCTTAAAACGGGAAAAATATCGGAAAAATCACAGCGGGGAAAACACACAACGCGCGAGGTTACGCTTTTTCCTTTCGGTGATGATAAATTTATCGCCGACACGCCGGGATTTTCACGGCTTGATCTTGACGCGGTCGAATACTTTCCGCCGGAAGAACTTTTCTTCTGCTTTCCGGAATTTGAAAAATATTTCGGAAAGTGCAAATACAAAGGCTGCACTCACCTTCGCGAAGAGGGCTGTGCCGTGATTTCGGCGGTTGAGTGCGGGGAGATTCCTCTTTCGCGCCACGAAAGCTATGTAACAATGTACGAAGAGCTGAAAAACAATCCTCGTTGGTAGCCTACTTTTCTTTGGCCGTACTTTTCTTTGACCGTACTTTTCTTTGAAAAGAAAAGTAGGCAAAAGAAACTTTAGTTATTGAAAATGATATACAGGTTTTTTAGTAACTGCAAAGACAGACATTACAAAAAAGCAAAAGAAACTTCGGTTATTTGCATGTGATATACAGGTTTTTTAGTAATTTCAAAAATGATATTATAAAAAACCAAAGAAGCTTCGGCAAATTTATTCGTATACATTTTATAAAAAAGAAAGCAGAGATGATTTTTCATCTCTGTTTTTATTTTTGAAAAGAAAAGCACGGTTCTTTTTTCAAAGAAAAGATTAGAGGCATATCATATAACGAGCGGAAATAAATTTCCGCAATATAAAAAAGAAGGTATGAAAAAATGAAACATATAAAAATAGCGTTTATAGGAGGAGATCTGCGCCAGATATCTGCGGCAAGATATTTTGCCGGAAAGGGTGCCGAGGTAAATGTATGGGGATTTGACGGTTGCAGATTGCCGGAAAAGGTGCAGGGTAAAGATACTTTGCAAAGCGCCTGTGAGGGCGCGAGGGCAATAATCCTGCCGCTTCCGTACGGAAAAGAGGGGGAGCTGAACTGTCCGCTTACGGAACAGCAGCCGAATTTAGCCGAACTTTTACCTGCGGTAAGTCCGGAGACGATAATTATGGGAGGAAAACTCGACTTTGAGGCATATAAGCTTGCGGAGGCGCATAATAATAAAATAACCGATTATTACGGCAGAGAGGAGCTTTCTGTTCTGAACGCCGTTCCTACGGCGGAAGGCGCCGTTGAGACGGCTATGAGGGAGCTGCCTGTTACACTTTTCGGAAGCAAAATGGCGATAATAGGCTTCGGCAGGATAGGCAAAGTGCTGGCAAGGGCACTTTGTGCATTGGGTTCCGACGTTACGGTTTTCGCACGCAAGCCGGAAGCGAAAGCGTGGGCAAGAATATATGGCTGCAAAACCGAAACCACCGATAATATGGAGGAGAAGCTTTCGGAATTTGTTTGTATTTTCAACACCGTGCCGGCGCCTGTGCTCGGAGCAAGAGAGCTTTGCGCCGTTCGCGACGGAGCGATCATAATCGACCTTGCCTCTGCGCCGGGAGGCGTTGATAAAGGTGCGGCGGAAAAAGCGGAGGTGCGTGTCATAACGGCGCTTTCGCTTCCTGGCAGAGTCGCACCCGATTCCGCAGGAGAAATAATTGCCGAAACGATCGAGAACATACTTTTGCAGGAGGATATGATATAAAATGATAGGGTATTGCTTTTGTGGATCGTTCTGCACGGTGGAGAAGTCGCTTAAAGTGCTCAGGTCGCTTGCGGCGGAAGGGAACGATATTCTGCCTGTTATGAACGACAGCGTATATTTTGACGATACGCGCTTCGGAAAAGCTGAGGATATACGCTCTGCAGTACAGAATATATGCGGAAGGGAAATAATCCACACCGTAGTAGGCGCCGAACCGATAGGACCTTCCATAAAGCTTGACATGCTTGTTATTGCTCCGTGTACGGGAAATACTCTTGCCAAAATGGCGATGGGAATAACAGACTCCGCCGTTACAATGGCAGCGAAGGCGCAGCTGCGCGCCGACCGTCCCGTAGTGATAGCTCTTGCCACCAACGACGCGCTTTCTTCCAATCTGAAAAACATCGGCACGATGCTTCAGCGGAAAAACGTATATTTTGTGCCTGTGGCGCAGGATGATCCGGAAAAGAAACCTCATTCGCTTGTCTGCAACTTTGATCTGCTTAAAAGCACAATGGTTTCCGCTTTTGCGGGCAGACAGCTTCAGCCTGTGCTTTTGGGTGCGCTGAAAAATCAGAATGCGGTATAAAAAAGAGCTGCTGTGCGGGTTCTGTCCCGCCCAGCAGCTCTTTTCGTTGACAAGACTTTGCAAAAATATTATAATTAAAAAAACATATGACGTTTTGAAAGGGGAACGGCGGATATGTCCGATATATCGCTTTATTATACGGAAAAAGGGAACGGTTTTCCGCTTTTGCTCCTTCACGGAAACGGAGAGGACAGCGGATATTTTGTAAATCAGGCAGAATTCTTTTCAACATATTTTCATACGATCGCAATTGACACGCGCGGTCACGGAAAGACGCCTCGCGGAGATGGGGAGTTTTCACTTGTACGCTTTGCGGAAGATCTGCACGGATTTATGCTTTCGCACGGCATTTCAAAAGCACACATTCTCGGTTTTTCGGACGGAGGAAATACAGCACTTTATTTCGCGCTCAAATACCCTTCCATGGTAGAAAAGCTCATTCTCTGCGGAGCAAATCTTTTTCCGGCGGGAATAAAACGCAGTGTTCAGATCCCGATAGAGATAGGATACTTTATAGCAAAGCTGTTTGCCAAAAAGAGCGGGGGTGCGAGAGCAAATGCCGAAATGCTCGGACTTATGGTAAACGAGCCTGATATAAAGCCGGAAGAGCTTGCACATCTTACTATGCCGACGCTTGTCGTCGCCGGCACGAATGATATGGTGAAAAAAAGCCATACGGAGCTTATTGCCGGCAGTATACCGAAAGCGGAGCTTGCGTTCATAAAGGGAGACCACTTTATAGCAAACAAAAATCCGGATGAATTCAACGAGAGGGTAAAAAGGTTTCTTTGCGACGGGCAGAGCGGAAAATGAGTTTGGTGAATACAGCACAATGATAAAAAATCGCAGAGCTAAAAAGCTCTGCGATTTTTTATCATATTTCAACTATTCCCGCATAAGGCGTTTTGTAGGTCATAATTTTGTTTGTGTATTCGGCGCCGTTTTCTATGCACAGAATGACGTTGATTACTCCTCCGTGCGTGACAAGAAGAGGAGTCATTTTGTTCTCTGAGGCAACAGCTTTGAAATTTGCCCACGCAAGACGTATTCTTTTATAAAAAGTCGCAGGACTTTCGCCATTCGGGTATGATTCATCAAAGTCGAGTGACGCAAAATAAAGTACGGGATATTTCTCCGCAGCCTCGCTTTTCGGCATGCCGGCAAGCACGCCGTTGTTGACTTCGCGGAACTGCGGCAGAAGCGTCACGGGCAAGCATAGTTTTTTTGCTGCAATTTCGGCTGTTTCTTTTGTGCGTGCAAGATCGCTTGAGAAAATATGCGATATTCTTTTACGCAAAAGAACTTGCGCCGATTTTTCGGCTTGCGCCTTGCCTGTATCTGTAAGACCATAGTTGCTCCATCCGCCGAAGCGGCTTTCGTCATCCTGTCCGTGGCGCATCAGATAGATCATAAAAAATCCTTTCTCGGGTAAAACAAGCGGCGTCCCGAAAAGGTCGCCGCTTGTTTTTTATCAGTCGTGGAGATAGTTCAGATAATTTTTAAGTTCTGTCTTTGTGAATATCTTAGAACCGAAGAAGTTTGTCTGAATGCCGGAAAGCTTGCTTGAAGAAACATAGCAATCGGAGTTGAAAAGAACGGGTACAACGGGAGCATCCTCAAGGAGGAGCTTCTCTGCCTGGTGAAGTATTTCCGCCTTTTCTTTCCGAGAAGAAGCGGCGTAAGCTTTTTCTATAAGTGCATCGTATTCTTCGTTGTAATATCCGGTAACGTGCGTTTCATTTACATAGTATCTTGCGACACCGAGAGAAGAATCATAATCCTTGCTTGTGGAATCGACAAGTCTTACCTTGCCCGAGAAAGCTTTCGCATAAGGAGCAAGCATTGCAAACGAATATGTCGAAAGTGCCTGGCAGTCGAGACCGAGAATATCGTATTCGCCGGATTTATAAACCTGTTCGTATTCCGTAGCGTTAACGCCTTTGAGAACTACCGAGAAGCCAAGCTCTTCCCATGTTTCTTTTGCATAGGTGGCAACCGTCTTTTCCTTGCTCATGTAACCCATCTGTGCGGACTGATAGCTGTCGTTTGTATAGTCCATAAGATAGTAGAGATAGAACGTATCGGATTTTGAAGGATCTATTCCCGCATCGGAGAGTATGCTTCTTGCTTCTTCTATCGAGGAAGAAGCAGAAATCACATCGCCGCCGTTTTTACGGAAAGACGTGCCCTTCTTTGTGTCGAACACTTTTGACGGAACAAGTCCCGTCGCTGCTTTGGCTCCGCCGCCGACGGCTTCGGCAATAGCGTTTCTGTCAAGCGCTATGGAGAGCGCATATCGAACGGTTGCGTTTGCAAGCGTTTTGTTTGATGTGTTGAAATAGTAGGAATAAGTTGAAGCGAGCTCGGTCGTCTTTACTTTGGAGAAGTCTGCGGCAACGCTGCCCGTAAGTCCGGAGACATAGAAATATTCTTCATTGCGGAATTTTGTCACAACGTCAACTGCTTCTTCATCTTTTGTGGAAACGATATTGAGGTCGAGCGGATCGGAGAAGTGAACGTAGATTCTGTAAGGAGTTACGCTCTTATCAAGCGCTTCGGAGCTGAGAGAGTTGTTTCTGTAATAATATTTTGAACGTTCGAGGAGGAGGGTTTCGCCTTCGTCGCCGGAGAACTTTCTTGCTCTGAACGGACCGTTTGTGGAAAGGTCGGTGGAAGAACGCGACCATGTATCTTCATAAAGCGATATTTTATTTTCGCGGAGAGGAACAAGCGCGGGGCTTGCGAGGTTGTAGAGGAATTCATCCGTGTCGGCACCCTTTTCAAATCTTACTTCGAGAATGTTCTTTGAAATGGCGTAAAGACCGATATCGTCGATACCTATTTCGCCGAGCTTTGCCTGGCGCGCGCCCTTTATTGCATAAAGCATAGAGGCAGCCTCGCTTGAGAATGCGGGGTCGAGGATGCGCTTCCACGCATATACGATATCGTGAGACTGAACGAGAGAGCTGTCGCTCCAATATGTTGTTTTGAGCCATATTTTAAGCACAAGCTCGTCTGTCTTGTCGTCGGTATAGAATTCGTACTTCTTTGCAAGGGCTTTTTGAAGCTTGCCTTTTTCATCGACTTTCATAAGTCCTTCAAAAAGAAGATTGATAAGCTTTACAAGCGTTTCGTCGGTATATACCGTAGCCGGATCAAGATTTATCGGCTTTGTGCCGAGATACATATCAAGCACCGCGCCGTTCTTGTCGGGAGCTTTTATTTTTGTGCAACCCGCAAGCACCATTACGAGCATTGTGAGAGCGAGTAACGCAGAAATGATTTTTTTCATTTTTCAGTTTCCTCCGAACCGATTTGGAATTGCAAATATAAACGCTGAAATTAAGTTTATAAGTGTACTCATACATTATAACATCAAAAGGGGTATAAAATCAAATTTATTTTTTATAAATAATAAGATTTATACAAATTGCCCATTTTGCCGCGATTTGCTTGTGTGATGTTCACAATAAATTTGTGCCGTCAAAGCATTTTCGGGGATATGAAAAGCGCTTTTGAATAAAGCATTACGGAAGTTTCCTGTCAACCGGAAAGTCGGCGCAAGAGAAAACATAGGCGGACAAACAGCGAAAAGTGTAAAATTTCTTCTGTTTTTTGCATTTTTCATTCAATTTCCTGTTGCAAGAACGAAAAAAGAATAGTATAATATAATTTATGATAAAATGGGTTAATTGTGTTTGCCCGAAAATTATGTAAGGAAAAACAAGTATGACAGAAATCAAAAAACTTATTGCCGCTTCGGTAGCGGAAGCGATAGCTTCTTTCGGCGGGGCTGTAAGTCTTTCGGAGGACGATATCTTTACAATGCTCGAATATCCGCCCGACAGTTCGATGGGCGATGTTGCGCTTCCGTGTTTTAAGCTGAGTCGTGCACTCCATAAAAGTCCGGTGGCGATAGCAGCCGAGCTTGCCGAAAAGCTGTCTCTTCCCGAAACAGGAAGAATAGAGACCGTAGGCGGATACCTCAATTTCTATGTTTCATGCGGATATTATGCAGAGACTCTTATTCCGAAGATACTTTCCGAAAAAAGCGATTACGGCAAGAGCAACATCGGCAAGGGAAAGACCGTAGTGCTTGACTATTCCGCACCAAATATCTGCAAGCCTTTTCATATAGGACATTTTGCTTCGACCGTTATAGGTCATTCGCTTAAAAAGCTTCATCAGTTCTGCGGATACAACTGCGTAGGCATAAATCATCTCGGAGATTGGGGAACTCAGTTCGGCAAGCAAATAACGGCATACAAACTCTGGGGCGACAGAGAGACTGTTGAAAAACTCGGCGTTGACGAGCTCGTCCGCCTTTATGTCAGATTCCACGAGGAAGCCGAAAAGGATCCCGCTCTGAATGACCGTGCACGCGCCGAGTTTGCAAAGCTTGAAGAGGGCGATCCCGAAAACACGGAACTGTGGAAATGGTTTGTAAAAATATCGCTTGACGAATGCAACAAGACGTATAAACGACTCGGTATAGATTTTGACAGCTATGCGGGAGAATCGTTCTATACCGATAAAATGCAGGAGCAGGTAGATCTTCTCCGCGAAAAGGGTCTGCTTAAAATAGACAACGGTGCGTCTATCGTCGATCTTTCGGAATACAATATGCCTCCGTGCCTTATTCTTAAGTCGGACGGTTCGACGCTTTATCCCACACGTGATATCGCCGCAGCCGTTTATCGCGACAGAACGTATCACTTCGCAAAGTGTATTTACGTTACGGCATATCAGCAGTGTCTGCATTTCAAGCAGTGGTTCAAGGTCGTTGAGCTTATGGGCTACGATTTTGCCGATAAGCTTGTTCACGTTCCTTACGGAATGGTCAGTATTGACGGCGCAAAGCTTGCAACAAGAACGGGTAACGTAATTCTTATACGCGATCTGCTTTCGGCGGCTGTCGATAAGGTTACGGACGTTATAAATGAGAAAAACCCGAGCCTGGAAAACAAAGAACAGACGGCGGAGGCTGTCGGTATCGGCGCGGTTATTTTCCACTATCTGCTCAACAACAGAATAAAAGACGTAAACTTCGTTATGGAGGACGCGCTTTCCTTTGACGGAAACACAGGCCCCTATGCGCAGTACACATATGCGCGCACCTGCTCGATACTTGAAAAAGCGGGTGAGATCGGTTTTGACCGCATCAGAATAACCGAGCCTGCGGAGACAGAGCTTTGCAAAGTGCTTTCACGCTTTGAAGAGGCTGTTCTTTCTGCGGTCGAAGACTACGAGCCTTCTGACGTTACAAGATATATTCTTGACGTATGCACGGCGTTCAACCGCTTTTATCACGATTGCCCGATAATATCCGCCGATGACGAGATGACGAAAAAGTCAAGAATCGCGCTTACTCAGGCAACAAATTATGTTCTCGGCAATGCGCTTCCGCTCATCTGCCTTAAAACACCGGAAAAAATTTAACCTTAAAAGGAGAAAAATACAATGTCAGGTCACAGCAAATGGAAAAATATAATGCATAAAAAGGAAAAGACCGACGCACAGAGAGCCAAAGTCTTTACGAAGATAGGCAAGGAGATTGCCATTGCGGTCAAAGAAGCCGGAGCAGATCCCGTATCGAATACAAAGCTCCGCGACCTTATTTCAAAGGCAAAGTCGCTCAACGTTCCGAACGATAACATCGAACGTACGATAAAAAAGGCTTCGGGCAGCGACGCCGTAACATATGAAGAGATCGTTTACGAGGGCTATGGTCCGTCCGGCGTTGCCGTTATCGTTGAAACGGCTACGGACTCAAAGAACCGCACGGCAGGAAACGTCCGCCACTATTTTGACAAATTCGGCGGAAATCTCGGTCAGAGCGGATGCGTAAGCTTTATGTTCGCTTCAAAGGGTGTGCTTGACGTATCGGCTGTTGATGAATACGGCGATAAAGTTGTTGACGGCGACAAGCTCATGGAGGACGCACTTGAAGCCGGTGCGGAGGACTTCTCCGAGGACGGCGATATCTACGAGATAACAACCGAACCCGATGATTTCGACGCGGTAAAAACGGATCTTGAAAAGAAAGGCTATACCTTTGTTTCCGCAGAGATAGAAAAAGTGCCTTCAACATATGTTACTCTTACAAACGAGGACGACTTAAAGCATATGGAGCTTCTTCTCGATCATCTTGAAGAGGATGAAGACATCGTAAACGTATGGCACAACTGGGACGAACAATAATATAATAATATCAAAGGACATATAAATGCCGCCGCAGGGCGGACGGAAAGGCAAATCCAAAATGATTACAGATACAAAATACACAGAAGGCTTCCGCAGTATGTTCAGAGAATACGACATACGCGGACAGGTCTCGGACGATCAGCTTTGTCCGGCAAACGTATATAAAATAGTAAAGGCATATTCAAAATATCTTCGCCGCAGAAATATGCTCCGCGCCGTTGTCGGTTATGACAATCGCTCCTGCTCTCCCGCTTTTGCGGAGGCGGCGGTGAAAGCGCTCAGAGAAGAGGGCATTGACGTTTTCTTTATCGGTCTCACACTTTCTCCTGCGTCATATTTTGCTCAGTATTATCTCAAATGCGAAGGTCTTGTTATGATAACCGCAAGCCACAATCCTGACGGTTGGTCTGGCTTCAAGCTTGCGTGCGGATACTCGAAAACGCTTGAGCCGGACGATATAAAAGAAGTTTATTCGCTTCTTGACACGCCCGATACCGAGTGCGAAGAGGGCAAGTATGAAGTGGTTGACGTTCGCGATGCTTATATAGACGCGATTGTTTCGCGTATTCATATGGGCAAGAAGAAACTGCGTGTTGTGCTTGATGCGGCAAACGGCGGAGCGGGACTTTTCGTTTATGAAATTTTCCAGCGTCTCGGTTGCACGACATTCCAGCTCAACTGCGATCCGGATACAAGCTATCCGCATTATTTTCCGAACCCCTCCGACCTCAAGGGCAGAGCAAGACTTCGTGAAATGGTGCTTCATCCGTATATTCACGCCGACATCGGTCTTTCCTTTGACGGCGACGGCGACAGAATAGGCGTAATCGACGAAAAGGGCGGCAATATATGGAGCGATACTCTACTTGCGCTGCTCGCAAAACAGCTTCTTGAAAAGAAGCCCGGTGCGACGGTCGTTTTCGATGTAAAATGCTCGCAGACGCTTATCGACGTAATCGAAAAATACGGCGGCAAGCCTCTTATGTGGAAGACGGGGCACTCGTATATCAAGTCCAAGCTTCACGAAACGGGCGCAGAACTTGCAGGAGAGAGAAGCGGACATATCTTTGTTGCGGGCGATGAATGGTACGGTTTTGACGATGCATCGTTTGTCGCTGCAAAGCTCGTTGAATATCTCTCTCATCAGGACGAGACCGTTTCCGAGATAATCGAAGCGTTCCCGCACTATGTCACCTCTCCCGAAATCAAAGCTCACTGCGGAGACGCTGTGAAGTACGGAATAGTAGATGAGATAACTCAGAAGCTTAAAGCCGCATATCCCGGAAAGGTTTGCGACATAAACGGCGCAAGAGTGAAATTTGAGCACGGTTGGGGACTTATCCGCGCGTCTTCAAACCTTCCCGAGCTTGTTCTCATTTTTGAAGCCGATACAAAAGAAAATATGCTCGCTATACGCGAAATTTTCAAAACATATACGCGCGCTTATCCGGAAATATCCGATAAGTGGGACAACGACGTCGATGTTATGTAAAAGCAAAAGCCTCCGCTCCGGCGGAGGCTTTTTTAGTAAAAAAATAAAATCGCCTGCTGCGCAAAATAAAAAATCACCGGAAAATCCGGTGATTTTCAGTTCTGGGCTTAAAGCAGATTAAGCGTCATAAACGCTTACGCGCTTTTTGTTTCCGGCAACGCGTTCAAATTTAACAACGCCGTCAACCAGAGCAAAGAGTGTATCGTCCGAGCCTTTGCCTACGCCAACGCCGGGGCGAACGTTTGTGCCTCTCTGTCTTACGATTATGTTACCTGCTCTTACGCTTGAGCCGTCCGACTTTTTAACGCCGAGACGCTGCGCATTACTGTCACGTCCGTTCTTTGTTGAACCAACGCCCTTTTTATGAGCAAAAAACTGTAATCCGAGTCTTACCATTTCAAAAACACCTCCGTTAAAAGAATGATTACCGACGGAATACCGTCAGATGATTTTTTCTTCCTCGTCCACTTCGATAAAATCGTAATAATCTTCAATCATATCATTGAGTTGAAGAAAATAACTGTAAATCAAGCCGGAAATCGCAAAGCGCTTGGCTTCGTCCTCCTCATATTCGGGAAGCGCGCCGCGGGCTATTACGGTAACGTCGGTGGTTTTGTCGTCTATTGTGTAATCCACATCGGACGCCCACGCGACTTCTATCGTGTTTATCACGAGCATTGTCATAGCGGAAACCGCCGCACAGACAATATCCTTGCCGGCTTCATCATAACCCGAGTGACCGGATTCGCGAAAGCCGTAGTAATTTCCGTTTGATTTGTAAAATACGACTTTGATCATCAGCCTACGATAGATTCGATCTGAACCTTTGTATAGGGCTGTCTGTGACCGATTTTCTTCTTTTCGTTCTTCTTGGACTTATATTTGAGAATATAAATCTTTTTGCCCTTGCCGTTTTTAAGAACCTTTGCAGTAACTTTAGCACCTGCAACTGTGGGCGTGCCTGCTACGAAGCTTTCGCCGGAAACCGCAAGAACTTCACCGAACTCAACGGTAGCTCCTTCTTCTGCATCGAGCTTTTCAACGAAGATGATGTCACCCTCCTGAACCTTGTACTGCTTTCCGCCCGTTTTGATAATTGCGAACACGAAAAGCACCTCACTTTCAATATAGACTCGCTGATCGGGGCAAGCGAAAACCTCCGCTTTTTAAGGCTCCCGAAATCATGCGGCATTTTATTCTATCACAACGAAAAAGGCTTGTCAAGTAAAATTTTCATTTTTGCCCGTTTTACTTCAATATTTATCTGCTTTCCGCCGATTTTTCTTTCCTGCTGTGTAAATATCCTGCCATGAAAAGGATTATTGTTGTCAGAAGTATGAGGTGATACACAGTGTTGAAATCCATTTTCCATATAAAAGTAAAGTAGAGATTGCGCTTTGCCTGAACGATTCCCCCCGGCACTTCCACAAGTATGCCGAGAAGATAAAGCATATAGCTTTTTCGTTTTGTCTTTACAAAAGAATATCCGAACATCGCGGCGGAGAAAAGCACGCATACCACGGCGTAAAAAGTATATATCACAAGAAATTTCTTCCCCGCAAAAAACAGTGCGATAAGCCCCGCATAGGAAAGTCCGCACAGCGAGGAGAAAAATATTAGCGTCGGTTTAGTTTTTCGCGGAAAAACATCCGCTATGGAAACCACCGAAAACATAGAGCAGGCTATGCACATCGGCAGGGGAAGAATTACCCATACAACATCCTCGACTGCTTTGTCCCATTCGAGCAGATGCACCGTAAAGCCCATAATACCGCCTATGGCAAGCGAAAGCATTACGACCTTCCACAACCTTGCGACGGTGCTTTTGTCGCGCCTCAGCACGATTAAAAAGGCTACGGCGGCAATTGCGTCAATAAGATCGGTTATTGACGTGAACATTTCAGGTGGAACGGTAAAATGCATATAAGTATCCTCCTGCTGTAAAGTTGCTCATTAAGTATATCACATTCCGCAAAGGTTTTGACGTTAAATATGAAAATAATTTTATGTATAGTGCCTTTCTTCTTTTTATGTTGACAATCGGACGGGGCAAATGTATAATAGAGCAGTAAAGACAAGCCGCATCTGCGGCAAAAGGAGAAAATCTATGGAAGACAAACCCAATGAAAAAATAAAAGTTCAGCCGCTGACGCCGGCACCGTTGCTTATTGTGCTTGCAAGCTTCGATCCGAGCGGCGAGGGAGTAAATCATTACGACCCGGAGCATCCCGAACTTCTCACGGACAAAACAAGCAAATATTACGGCGAGCAGTGGGCAATATCAAAGCCGCAGGACTGTTATGACAGATTTTTCGGCGAAAACTGCCGTTCTATGATGGATTTCTACAAGGAAATGACGGGAAACAAGTTCTGGTTCTATCCTGTAAAGATAGATCACCCCGATGACGGAATGCCGGAAGAGGGCGTGGTTTCCGTATCGGTACCGCTTCCGCATCCTGCGGCGCTCCGTAACCTCGAAGGCTACGATAACGGAAGTGCGGCAGCAAAGGCTATCCACGATATAGTCTGCGCCTGCGACAAATATATAGACTTCAAAAAATATGATCACGACGGAGACGGAATCATTACTCCGAACGATCTTGCCGTGATAATACTCAACGCCGGCTACGATCATTCAAGCTGCGAAAAGGACAAGGAATGCGGTTTTGTTGATTACGAAAACGGACCGGATCCGTCGCACCGTTTTCAGGTTCACGGCACGAGCCAGCCGACGGACGCCGAGCTTTCCGGCGGTGTCAAGATTGTTCGCGTGTCCAACATAGGCGAATACAGAAGCGTGAAAGTAGGCCTTACCACTATGGGTACGCCAGCGCACGAGCTTGCGCACAATCTCGGCGCGCAGGATATGTACAGCCGCTATACATGGGGCGACGATGTTGAGCCGAGATGGCCGACTCCGCGCACGTTCTCTCTTATGTGTAACGGCAACCACATAAAGGACGGCAATATGCCGACGTATATCGATCCGTATCAGCGCATTTATTTTGGCTGGACGGATGTCATAACGGCAGACGAGGATGGAATTTATACGCTTAAGAGCGTTATGACGGGCGACCGTGTACTTAAAGTTCCCACCCCGAACCCCGACGAATATTTCCTTTTTGAAATAAGACTGAAAAAAGGCTTCGAGGAGTTCATCACAAATGACGAAAGCGCGGGAGGCGTTGTCGTTTATCACATAGACGAAGGTGTAAACCGCGAATGGTTCCTTCGTGCACAGTGCGTTTCATCAAACCGTCCGGAGGGCAAACGTCACGATCTCGGAAATGCATTGAAACCCCGTCGCGGAATGGAAGAAATAAAGGACGAGAACGGGAAGCTTATCCGTTTCGGTCCGCTTTATTCCGCAGAAAAGACAGAAGGCGATCCGTTCTTCTATAAGAGCGACGATCCCAAGACTTCCGTTTTTGATTCCGCAATGTATTGCGGTGCGGCAAGCGAATCATATTCGCTCAATTCTTTTCCCGAAGGCGTTTCAAAGGATTGGCACCTTGTAGCCGAAGTGCTTGATCCCGCAGGCGACGAAATGAGAGTCAGAATAACAAGAGGATAATAAAAAATCCACCCGCAAGGGTGGATTTTTTGCTTATATTTTTTTCAGCGTTTCCATAACATATGCGCCGAACTCCTCGCAAGTCGCGCCGGTATCCCTTCCCGTGATGACAAGTTTCTTTTCTTCAAAGCAGCATATATCGAGCGCTTTTTCGAGCCTGTCGGCTCTGTCCTGCAAGCCTATATGCGAAAGAAGCATAACGCATGCACGGAGCATCGAACAGGGATCTGCATATTTTCCCCTGCCTTCGGCTATCATACGGGGAGCGGAGCCGTGAATCGCTTCAAACATTGCGTATTTCTTGCCGATGTTCGCACAGCCTGCCGTGCCTACGCCGCCCTGAAATTCAGCCGCTTCGTCGGAGATGATATCTCCGTAAAGGTTTGGCAGGAGAAGAACCTGAAAATCGCGGCGGCGCTTTTTATCAACGAGCTTTGCCGTCATAATGTCGGCATACCATTCGTCGGTCGTGATCTCGGGATAAAGCTTTGCAACCTTGTGGCAGTCCTCAAGGAAGTTACCGTCGGTTGTCTTTATAACGTTTGCTTTTGTTACAAGCGATACGCGCGTAAAGCCGTTCTTTCTTGCGTAGTCATAGGCAAGACGTGCGATCCTGTCCGAACCCTGCTTTGTGGTTATTGTGAAGTCAACGGCAAGATCGTCAGTTACGTTGTAGCCGAGCGAGCCTACGGCGTAGCCGCCTTCGGTGTTTTCTCTGAAAATCGTCCAGTTGATGCCCTCTTCGGGAACCTTTACGGGGCGGATGTTTGCGAAAAGGTCGAGCGCTTTTCTCATTGCCACATTGGCGGATTCGATATTCGGCATACCGCTGCCTTTCTGTGGCGTGGTTGTCGGACCTTTAAGTATAATATCGCATTTTTTAAGCTCTTCCATAACGTTGTCCGGAATACCTTTTCCGGCTTTGATACGATTTTCAAGTGTAAGTCCTTCAATGTTTATGAATTTTACTTTTCCGCTTGCTTCAAGGTCGGAAAGAATAAATTTAAGCACTTCGCTTGCCTCTGCGGAGATTATCGGACCTATGCCGTCGCCGCCGCAAATACCTATTTTTATAGTGTCGAGCTTTGAATAATCGGTGAAGTCACCCTGAGATTTCATATCTTCTATTCTTGCAAGCTGACCTTCGAGTATTTTTTTGAATTTTTCCGCCGCTGCGTCAAGTGCGGCTGCATATGCTTTGTTTTCCATATTGCTTTATATCCTTTCCCGATAAATTATCCGTTTTGTTTTGTATAATTCAGAAGTCCGCCGGCTGAAAGTATCTTTCTCTGACGTGCAGAGAGCGAGAGTCTGAGCGGAATTTCCGCGCCGTTTGTTTTGTCCCTGAGGGTTACGGTATCGGATGACGATATCGCGCTTGCGAAGTTCTCTATTTCAAGCTCATCACCTTCGGAGAGTTTTTCGTAGTCATCCGGATTTGCAAAGGTCAGCGGCACTATGCCGAAGTTTATAAGGTTTGCAACGTGAATTCTTGCAAAGCTTTTTACTATAACGGCTTTTATTCCGAGATAAAGCGGTACGAGAGCCGCGTGTTCGCGTGACGATCCCTGACCGTAGTTTGCTCCGCCGACTATAATTCCGCCTCCTTCGCGCTTTGCACGCTCGGGAAAGTTCTTATCGCACACGGTAAAGCAGAATTCCGAGAGCTTCGGCACGTTTGAACGGTACGGAAGTATCTTTGTTCCTGCGGGCATTATGTGGTCGGTTGTGATATTGTCTCCGACACGGAGCAGCAGCTTTGCCGAAAGGTTTTCATCCGGCGCTTTGCCGACGGGTATCGGCTTTATGTTCGGACCTCTTTCAACGGTTATCGAAGAAGCTTCTTCTTCGGCTGCCGGCATTTCGATAAGGTTATCGTTTATAAGAAAATGCGAGGGTATTTTTATTTCGGGAGCTTTGCCGAGCGAGCGGGGATCGGTGAATTTTCCCGCTATTGCAGAAGCAGCCGCCGTTTCGGGGGAAACGAGGTAGACCTTTGCGTCTGCCGTTCCGCTGCGGGCTTCAAAATTTCGGTTGAAAGTGCGGAGAGATACACCCGCCGATTTCGGCGAGAAGCCCATACCTATGCACGGTCCGCAGGCACATTCGAGAATTCTTGCTCCCGAAGCTATAAGATCGGCAAGTGCGCCGCACTGCGCGAGCATGGTGTATACCTGTTTTGAACCGGGCGAAATCGAAAGGCTTACGTCGGGATGGACGGTTTTGCCTTTGAGTATTGCCGCGACGGTGAGCATATCGAGCATTGACGAGTTCGTGCAGGAGCCGATGCATACCTGATCTATCTTCATTCCTTCAAGCTCGGAAACGGGTTTTACGTTGCCGGGACTGTGAGGACAAGCCGCAAGCGGAACGAGCGAAGAAAGGTCGATGGTATATTCGGCGTCGTATTTTGCGTCATTGTCGGGGAAGAGCGGAACGAAATCTTTTTCTCTGTCCTGCGCTGAAAGAAATTCGTGCGTCACTTCGTCGGAAGGGAAAAGAGAGCTTGTTGCACCGAGCTCGGCGCCCATGTTCGTTATGGTCGCTCGCTGAGGAACTGAAAGTGTTTTTGCGCCTTCACCGCCGTATTCTATTATCGCGCCGACTCCGCCCTTTACGTCAAGCCTGCGGAGAACTTCCAGAATAACGTCCTTTGCGCCGACAAAATCGGGAAGTTTTCCGGTAAGAACAATATGAATGATTTTCGGCATTGTTATATAGTATGTTCCGCCGCCCATCGCTACCGCAACGTCCAGACCGCCTGCCCCCATTCCGAGCATTCCTATGCCGCCTGCCGTCGGGGTGTGACTGTCCGAGCCGATCAGCGTCTTTCCCGGAACACCGAAACGTTCGAGATGAACCTGGTGGCAGATTCCGTTTCCGGGACGGGAAAAACGTATGCCGTGCTTTTTGGTCACTGTCTGAATATACCTGTGATCGTCGGCGTTTTCAAAGCCTGCCTGAAGCGTGTTGTGGTCGATATAAGCTACGGAAAGCTCCGTCTTTACTCTTTCCGTCCCCATCGCTTCAAACTGCAGATAAGCCATTGTTCCCGTTGCGTCCTGCGTAAGCGTCTGATCTATTTTAAGCCCTATCTCCTCACCGACCTTCATTTCGCCCGAAACGAGATGATTTTTTATTATCTTTTGTGCTATCGTATATCCCATTTTCAGTTTTCCTCCGTATCGCCTGTTTTTGTTGCTATAAGAAGATTTGCAAGCGCTCTTTCTACATGAAGCGAAGTCAGCCTGTCGGCTTCCTCCGCGTCCGAGCGGAGAATTGCATCTGTTATTTCTCTGTGTTCTTCGACAGACTTTTCAAGTCTGCCCGGAACGGTAAGCGATAATTTTCTGTATGCTTTTATGTTTCTGTGAAGTTCCGAAAGTATTTTGCAAAGGATTCTGCTTCCGCTTGCTCTGTATATTGCGCCGTGAAACGAGGTGTCAAGCTCTTTCAGCTTTTCGGTGTCGTTTTTCTGTATATAAAATTCCGCAAGCTCAACTGATTCCGCAAGCGTTTTCTTTTCTTCGTCCGTCATTTTCGTTGCAGCCATGGCGGCAGCCAAGCCTTCAAGCCGGATTCTTATTTTGTAAATGTCGATAAGATCCTGCTCCGTAACGCCTATTACGACTGCGCCTCTGTTCGGGGTGATTGCGATAAGTCCTTCCTCTGCAAGACGGTGAATCGCGCTTCTGACGGGGGTGCGGCTTACGCCCAGCTTTTCAGAAAGAGAAAGTTCGGTAAGCGCTTCACCGCTTTTAAACTCACCCGAAAGGATAGCTTCCTCAAGCTCGCCGTAAACGCGTTCTTCAAGGGATGAGGTATCTTTGCTTATTATCATTTTGTTCGCCTCCTCTTAATTGAAGCGACCGGGTGCGAGTCTGTCTATAATGCAGAGCAATTCATCCTCGCTCATAACCGTTGTTCTTCCGTCGACATATTGCTTGTCGATTTCTTCTTTCAGTCCGGAGACGAGCGCATCGTGCTTTGTGACCATATTGTCCGGCTTAAGCTGAAAATGAGTGTTTATCCAATAAGCGATACCGGCAAGCCCGGATGTGTTTGAAATCGCGACTTCGGCGGGACGGTTCAGAATCTTTTCCGTATCGAAAATGTTGTAGATTTCCGTATCCTTCATAAGACCGTCGGCGTGGATTCCAGCCTTTGTAACATTGAAATTTTCGCCCGCAAACGGCGTCATTGGTGGAATATTGTAGTGAAGCTCATTTTTATAGTAGTTTACGATTTCGGTTATGACGGTGGGGTCCATACCATCAAAAGTACCGCGCAGTGAAGCGTATTCTATGACCATAGCCTCAAGCGGAATGTTGCCTGTTCTTTCACCTATGCCGAGAAGGGAACAGTTGACAGCCGACGCACCGTAAAGCCAAGCCGAAGTTGCGTTGACAACGGCTTTGTAAAAATCATTGTGACCGTGCCATTCAAGCATTTCGGAGGTAACATCCGAATAGTGGTGCAGACCGTACACTATTCCGGGTACGCTTCGCGGAAGAGCCACTCCGGGATAAGGCACTCCGTAGCCCATTGTATCACACATTCTTATTTTTATCGGTATTCCCGCCTGATGAGAAAGCTCGGTAAGCTCGTTTACAAACGGAACGACAAACCCGTAAAAATCGGCTCTTGTTATATCTTCAAGATGGCAACGCGGGCGGATACCTGCGTCAAAGGCTTCCTTGACTACGCCCAGATAATGATCGAGCGCCTGAGAACGCGTCATTCCGAGCTTTTTGAAGATGTGGTAGTCCGAGCAGCTGACGAGTATTCCCGTTTCTTTTATTCCTATATCGTGAACAAGTTCAAAATCCTCTTTTTTCGCACGTATCCACGTTGTGATTTCCGGAAATTTCATACCGAGAGCCATACATCTTTCAACGGCTTCTCTGTCTTTTTTTGTATATACGAAAAACTCGCTTTGACGGATCAGCCCGTTTTCTCCGCCGAGTCTTGAAAGCATTTTGTAAAGCGTAACGATCTGCTCCGGAGTGTACGGCGCGCGGGATTGCTGACCATCACGGAAGGTCGTGTCGGTTATCCATATATTTTCGGGCATATTTAGCGGAACGCGACGATGGTTGAAGGCGATCTTCGGTATCTCGTCGTAGGGATAGATATCTCTGTAAAGATTAGGGTCTTCGACGTCCTGAAGCGAGTACTTGTACTGCGACTGTTCGAGCAGGTTGCTTTGCGGATTTTTTGCTATCATATGAAAAATGCCCTCCTTCGGAGCAAGTTTGTATTCTTGTATACAATTTATAGAGGCATTATACATTAAAACAAAACGTTTGTCAATAAAAAAACAAAAACCCGCAGAAATTTTTCTGCGGGTTTCGGTTTTTGAAAAAACAGGCCGACCGGTCCTGTAAGCCGGGTTCTGTCGGGAGCGATCATCTATCTTTGCTTTGCATTACTGCAAAGCTCGTCTGACAAAATCAGACTGCCGCCTCGCGCCGGACGTCTTTCGACATCGGGCAGAGCATACCTCATCGGCACGGGGCGTTGCTTCGGATAGGGTTTACATGGCACCCCTTGTTACCAAGAGGTCGGTGAGCTCTTACCTCGCCTTTCCATCCTTACCGCGACGGGCGCGGCGGTTTATTTCTGTTGCACTTTCCCGGAAGTCACCTTCGGCGGACGTTATCCGTTATCCTTGCTCTGTGAAGCCCGGACTTTCCTCACGGTAATACCTTTCGGCACCATACCGCGCGATCGCTCGGACCGGTCGGGAGCTTAATCTTACTTGACGTTTATATATTTTATACCATCGGATATGGCTCCGTCAAGTTCTTTTTTGTAATTGTAAGGGGATATTTTCTTTGACGCTTTATAAACCGTGAGCGCGGTTCCCATCTGACCGTTTTCGCTGAGCGCTTCATTTTCGTAGTACATTTCAAGCGAAAGCTTTTCTATTGCGCTTTCCGATGCTTTGCCTGCGCTCTCGCCCTTGTAAATGTAAAGCGGATTATCAACCTTTTGCGTTGGATATAATAAATAGGAAGAAACAGCCTTGCTTTGGAGAAGTCCCGATACTTTGAATGACACCTTCACATACTGATACACATTTTTTGAATACTCAATGCAGGCATAGCTTGAATAAATATTTCCGTCCTCGTCGCGCAGGACAAACACAAACGGTCGCTCGCCTATTTTATCAAGCGCCGATTGCTTTTCTTCATCCGATTCGTATTTGCGCGCCGATATTTTCTCTTTCAGACTTTTTACCGTGCTGTTGTTGTATCGCACGGTAAACTGCAATTCTTCCGTTTCCGCAATTATTTTTACGTCAAATACAGCAAATTCTCCGCCGCGGGTTATATATTCGTCAAGCTCTTGTGAAAAAACCGTTACGCCGCCCTTTTCCTGCGCGGCTTTCAGCTCCGGAGTGCAGATAAGCGATGTTAAGCTTTTGCCGGGCTTGCTTGTTGACATTCTGAACGCAATAACCCCGAACAATGCAATTATCAAAAGATAAAAAAACCACTTCAACACGTTTTTAAGCGTGCGGAAGCTGAAAACTTTACCCCAAAATGATTTGTTTCTGTATATCTCTTCTTCTGCATAATTGCCGTAATCGTTCCAATTTTCAGCCATAAAAAAACGACCTCCCAATCGCGTCGCTTTTGTTTTTTTTATATTATACTACGGTTTTTTGCCCCTTACAATACATTTTTACCGAATTTTTTGTAAATAAAAAAAGCACCCTGTAAGAACATCCCAAAGTGTCCTACCGTGCCACGTTCGTTTCTGATTCAATTTTGTTATTTTTCTCTTTTTCGGCTTCTGCGGCAAGCTCTTCCGGCGTTTTCAGCTTCTTAGGCTCGTTTGTAAGACCTAAAACATAATCCGCCGAAACGTTGTAAAACTTGCATATCGAACGAAGATCCGCAAGACTCGGTTCGCTCTTTCCCGTTTCTATATAAGATAATTTCCGTTGTGTCATGCCAAGCTTTTCGGCAATTTCCGTCTGATTCGATTTGCGTAACAGATCGTCGCGCAGACCGCGTATAATTTCGTAAAATTCCAAGCTACTGTACCCCCTTTCGCTCAAATTTACGAAAATATTTTGCCATAGACACAAAATATCTATTGACAAATAGACAGAAATCGTCTATAATCACAGTATAGACAAAAAGCGTCTAAGCCTAACGCCAAAATGTAAAATTTTTTTGACGTTACGAAAAGTCCCGTTTCGGGGCTAAAAACAAATTATAGGAGGATCTCACACAATGAAAAACAAAAAAGGCTTTACCCTTGTTGAGCTGGTTATTGTTATCGCCGTTATCGCGATTCTCGCCGGCGTTATGATAGGCACGTTCGCAAGCGTGGTAAAGAAAGCAAATGAAAGCCGTAAGGCTCAGGAGATGGCTGCCGCTAAAACAGAACAGACAGCAAACGACGTTATTGAAAAGCTCAGCAACAGCAATTGGCTCGGTTGGGAAGACTTCGAAACAAATCTTGTTGCAAAGATGACAGAGGTTTACAAGAACGCAAAGAAAGATGAAATAACCGATGTCAACACTATTCAGGAAGCCGTTAAGGCGGCAGTTGCCGAATACTATGCAAAGCATTCTCAGGACAACACGGGACTTACAGCTGAACAGGTTAAGTACATAGTTGAAACGGCAGTTGCTAAAAACGCTTATGTAGGCGTTACAGCTGAACAGGTCAAAGCTATCGTAAACAGTGCTGTTTCCGGTTCATCCACACTTACAAAGTCTCAGGTACAGGCAATTGTTGACGCTGCACAGGCAAAGAACCTTACAGCTGCACAGGTTTCAAAGGCTATTGCAGACGCGACGGCAAAATTGGCTACAACAGATGATGTAAGCGAAAAAGCAGATGAGATACTTAAAAAAGTCAACGAAGCTTCTGCAAAGGCTCTTACGGAAAAACAGGTTCAGGACATAGTAAACGCAGCAGTTTGGAACGCAGGCGGCGTTACAAAAACTTGGTTTGACGAAACAACATATGCAACAACAGAAAATTTCACAGTTTCCAACGCTCAGGAGGTTGCAGGACTTGCAACGCTTGTAAACGGCGGTTACAACTTTGAAAACAAGAATATTGCAATCACTTATACAAAGGCGAACGATAAAGACAAGGCTGAAATAGACCTTTCCGAAGCAGGCAACTGGACGCCTATCGGCAATACTTGGGGAAACGAATTCAAGGGAATTATTAAAGGCGTTGTTAAAGATAAAAACAACACCCCCACAGATGAAAAGCTTGTAATCAAAGGTCTTACCCTCAACGAACAGTTCAACGCTGTAAAGAACGGTTATCTTATAAACTGCTCTTCTACAGGTAACATGGATAAGGTTGGCGTAGGCTTTGTTGCTTATCTCGGCGAAGGCGCTACACTTTCAAACATCGTATTTGAAGATGTTAAAGTTAATATTACAGATGATGCAATGGATGGTATATCCATTGGCGTGGCTGTTGGTTATCTTGACGGCGGTACAATTGAAAACGTTACAGTTAAAAGCGGTTCCGTTAAGGGTGTTTACCGTGTAGCCGGTCTCTGCGGAGCTGCTGCATGGGGAACCATTAAAAATTGTGAAGTAGCGAATATTACAATTGAGTCTACAGGTACTCAAAAAGGAGACTCGACATATCATGCCGCTTCAGGTATCGTTGGTTATTGCCGTAACTTTGCTAAAGATGCTCCTGCCACGCACATGAATATTGTTACAGAGGGTTATATTAAATGCACTGATGTAACAACAATATCTAAAGCAAACAAAACAAATGTGTTCGGCGATTTTGCTTCTAATGGCTACAAGATTACAGTCAATGGCAACGCGATGGGAACGAAGGATGCAGATGGCAAGTGGGAGCCAGCAGACCAGACATCCCTTCTTACTAAATAATTACCCCACATAAACCAAGCTAAAATTCCCCCGAAAACTCTCAGGGGATACTCCTAAAATAAAAAAATACAAAATGCCGCAGCGTTCGGGGGATGCTGCGGTATTTTGTAAAACATTACAAAGGCTTTTTATGTTAATAATAAAAGACTTGAGAAAACAAAAAAAATTAAGTCAGCAGCAGGTATCGGAGCAGCTTGGCATCACCCGCGTAGCACTTTCTCACTACGAAACGGGCAAGCGCGAACCTAATCTTCGCATGCTGCAAAAGCTATCGGAGTTTTACAACGTTTCGATAGACTACATTATTACCGGCAAAGATTTTATTAAATCCGAGCGATAAAAATGAAAAACAAAAAAACGCACCCGCAATGGCGCGTTTTTTGTTTGTATAACGCAAATTTGTGTTGACAAAATAAATTTCAGGGTGTATAATAATAGCGAAAAGAAGCTGTCCGGCAACGGTTGGCTTCCCAAAATGCAGTTAAAAAGTTAACCGCCTATTCGGTAGCAGGCGGTTATCTTTTTTTGTCGTTATAGATTTTCACTATAAGCGATATGAGCGTAACAATAAACGTACAAAAGAGCATAAGCTCTTCATATGTTATGTACATAGCATCACCTCCCTCAACTGAATTGAGGGAGAAAAAAGTCCTCCCTCAAAATGAGGGAAGTCAACCGCCGCCGTGCTTGACAGCTTCTTGTAAAATTATAGCATATTGTGTCGGAAAAGTCAATATAAAAACGCACCCGCAAGGGCGCGTTTTTTGTTTTATAAAAGCATTTTTTTCAAAAACTGTCCCGTGTATGACGAGGGGCAATCCGCCACCTGTTCGGGCGTACCTTCGGCAACTATCGTACCGCCTCCTGCGCCGCCTTCAGGCCCGAGATCTATTATGTGATCAGCGGTTTTTATCACGTCAAGATTGTGTTCTATAACAATAACGGTGTTGCCGTTTTCACACAGTCGGGAAAGCATTTCAAGAAGTTTTCTCACATCTTCGGAATGAAGTCCGGTTGTGGGTTCGTCAAGGATATACACGGTTTTTCCCGTGCCTCTGCGCGCAAGCTCGGTCGCGAGTTTTACTCTTTGGGCTTCGCCGCCCGAAAGCGTTGTGGATGACTGTCCTATCTTGATATATCCGAGTCCGACGTCAAAAAGCGTCTGCAATTTTCTTTTCAGCTTGGGCAGATTTTCAAAGAATTTCAAGCCTTCTTCAACGGTCATATCAAGCACGTCGAAAATGCTTTTTCCTTTGTATTTTACTTCAAGCGTTTCGCGGTTGTATCTCTTTCCGTGACAAACGTCGCAGGTAACGTAAACGTCGGGAAGAAAGTGCATTTCGATGCATTTCACGCCGTCGCCCTGACAAGCCTCGCACCGTCCGCCTTTCACGTTGAAAGAAAAACGTCCCGAGCCGTATCCGCGCACCTTTGCGTCAGGAGTGCTTGCAAAAAGCTCGCGTATATCCGTAAAAAGTCCGGTGTATGTCGCGGGGTTCGAGCGCGGAGTCCTGCCTATCGGGCTTTGGTCGATAGCTATTACTTTATCAAGCTCTTCAATGCCGTCAACGCCGTCGCACTTTCCGGGATAAGTTATCGCACGGTTGAGCTTTTTCTGAAGCGTTTTCAGCAATACCGCGTTTACAAGAGATGATTTTCCCGATCCGGAGACGCCTGTCACACAGACGAATTTTCCCAAAGGAAAACGAACCGTTATATTTTTCAGATTGTTTTCTCTCGCGCCGCGCACTGTAAGGAATTTTCCGTTGCCCTCTCTGCGTTTTTCGGGAACGGGAATGACCTTTTTGTGTGAAAGATATTGTCCGGTTATCGATTTTTCACAAGCCATAACTTCTTCCGGCGTTCCCGCCGCGACAACTTCTCCGCCGTGAACTCCCGCACCCGGACCGATGTCCACTATATAGTCGGAAGCGAGCATCGTCTCTTCGTCGTGCTCAACCACGATTACCGAATTTCCCGTGTCGCGCAGGCGGCATAGCGTTTCGATAAGCTTGTGATTGTCGCGCTGGTGAAGTCCTATGCTCGGCTCGTCGAGAATATAAAGCACGCCGACAAGCGACGAGCCTATCTGTGTCGCAAGACGTATTCTCTGTGCCTCGCCGCCCGAAAGCGTTCCTGCCTTTCTGCCGAGAGTAAGATATTCAAGTCCTACGCTTTTCAGAAATCCGAGACGGGATCTGATTTCTTTAAGAATTTCACGCGCTATCTGCTCGTCTGCACCCGTAAGGTTCAGTTTTTCAAAGAAATCCAGAGCGGAAGCGACGTCAAGCGAACAGACCTCGTTAATATTAAGACCTCCGACTGTGACGGAAAGCACTTCTTTTTTTAATCTTTTTCCGTGACAGGCGGGGCATGGAATGAATTCGAGAAAATCTTCGTAATATTCATTTTGCATTTGCGAAAAACGGGTCTGAACTATGTTTATAAGCCCTGCCCATTTCACTATCTGATCGTGAACTATGCCCGAAAAACTGCGTATAACGTGATATTTTTCGTCTCCCGTGCCGTAAAGCAGTGCGTCGAGCGCTTCATCGGAAAAATCGCATATCTTTGTATCGAGCGTAAAGCCGTGAGCTTTTCCGACTTCTTCGACAAGCGGACCCGACCACGATTCTCCATCAAGACTTTTGAAGCCGTTTACGGCGATGGCGCCGTCGCGAAGAGAAAGCGTTTTATCGGGAATCATTTTTTCCGCCGATATCGTCTGAAGCTCGCCGAGACCTCCGCAACGTTCGCACGCGCCTATGGGATTGTTGAACGAAAACATTCTCGGTTCAAGCTCAGGAACGGAAAAACCGTGTTCGGGGCAGGCATAGTTCTGAGAGAATGTCTGTTCTTCTTCGGTTTCGGCATTTATTATCGAAACCGTGCCGCCACCCATAGAGAGCGCTGTTTCAAGCGAGTCCGAAAGGCGCTGTTCTATGCCGTCCTTCCGCACAAGCCTGTCCACAAGTATTTCAATATCGTGTTTTTTGTTTTTGTCAAGCTTCGGAATCTCGTCTATCGGATAAACAACGCCGTCAACGCGGGCTCTTGAAAAACCGTTTTTGCGGGCGTCGTCGAATACTTTTTCAAACTGTCCCTTTTTACCCTTTGCCACAGGTGCGGAGACCATGAATTTTGTCCCGTCGGGGAAAGCCATAATTTTATCTATCATAACGTCTGTCGGCATACGGCGAATCTCTTTGCCGCATACAGGGCAGTGAGGAACGCCTATGCGGGCGTAGAGCAGACGCAGATAGTCATAAATCTCTGTGACCGTTCCGACGGTCGAACGAGGATTTTTTGAGGTCGTTTTCTGATCTATCGAAATTGCTGGCGAAAGTCCTTCAATAAAGTCTATATCGGGCTTGTCAAGCTGTCCGAGAAACTGACGGGCATAGGACGAGAGCGATTCCACAAAACGTCTGTGACCTTCGGCATATATGGTGTCAAACGCAAGCGAAGATTTTCCCGAGCCGGAAAGTCCCGTAAAGACAACGAGCTTGTCGCGCGGGATGGTAAGCTCTATGTTTTTCAGATTGTGGACGCGCACGCCCTTTACATGGATATATTGTGCAGGCATTTTTATTTATTCTCCGTATTTTTTATCTTTGCAATACTGTCGCGCAGGTAAGCGGCGCGCTCAAAGTCAAGCTGCGATGCGGCTTTCTTCATTTCCGTAGTAAGACGTGCCACAAGCTCTTCCTTTTGCTTTGCGCTCATATTCTTTTTGCTCTTTGCGGCGTTTATCTCATTGCTTGAAGCTATTTCTATCACCGCGCGGACGTCTTTTTTTATCGTGTGAGGAATGATTCCGTGCTCTTCGTTATACTTCTGCTGGATAGAACGGCGACGTTCCGTTTCGCTTATGGCGCGTTGCATGGAGGCGGTTACGGTGTCGGCGTACATTATGACAGTGCCGTTTTCGTTTCTTGCCGCTCTGCCTATCGTCTGAATAAGAGCCGTCTCGGATCGGAGCAGACCTTCTTTATCGGCATCGAGAACGGCTACGAGCGAAACCTCCGGAAGGTCAAGTCCTTCGCGCAGAAGATTTATTCCGACAAGCACGTCGTAAACGCCGAGACGAAGATCGCGCAGAAGCTCCTGACGTTCCATTGTTTCGACTTCATGATGAATGTACCGAACCTTTATAAGGTTCATTTCAAGATATTCGCAAAGATCTTCTGCCATTTTCTTTGTAAGCGTTGTGACAAGCACCCTTTCGCCCTTCTCGGTGCGTTTTTTTATCTCGCCCATAAGGTCGTCCACCTGTCCTTTTACGGGACGGATTTCAATCTTCGGATCGAGCAGTCCCGTCGGGCGGATTATCTGCTCGACAAGCTGTGTGCAGTGTTCTTTTTCGTAAGGACCGGGCGTTGCGCTGACGTATATCACCTGATTTAATTTTTTCTCAAATTCGGAAAATGTCAGCGGACGGTTATCATATGCCGAAGGCAGACGGAAACCGTAGTCTATAAGGTTTTTCTTGCGCGAAAAGTCGCCTCCGCTCATGGCTCTGACCTGAGGAAGGGTAACGTGCGATTCATCAACAAGAAGAAGAAAGTCGCGTGGGAAATAATCTATAAGGCAGAACGGAACCGAGCCTTCCGGTCTTCCGGAAAGCACGCGCGAATAGTTCTCAATACCGGAGCAGAAGCCTATCTCGCGGATCATTTCCATGTCGTATTTTGTACGTTCTTCTATACGCTGAGCCTCGATGAATTTGCCCTCCGCTTTGAATTCTTCAACGCGACAGAGCATTTCGCGGTTTATTTCGTCAAGTGCGGCGTCGCGCTTGGCTTCGGAGGTCGCATAGTGCGAGGCGGGATATATCGCCGCATACGAAAGTCGGCGGCGAACCTCGCCCGTCAGCACGTTTATTTCGCTTATCCTGTCTATTTCGTCGCCGAAAAATTCTATCCGCAGAGCGGTCGTATCGGACGCGGGCATTATTTCAAGCGTATCACCCCGCGCGCGGAATTTGTCTCTCGTAAGTGAAAAATCATTTCGCGTATAGTTTATGGTTATAAGACGGCGCATAAGCTCCTCGCGCGAGACAGCCATCCCCTCCCTCACCGCCACTACAAGCGATTTGTACTCGGAAGGATCACCGAGCGAATATATGCAAGAAACGCTTGCAACAATTATAACGTCGCGCCGTTCAAAAAGAGAAGACGTCGCGCTGTGACGCAGTCGGTCGATCTCGTCATTTACAAGAGAATCCTTTTCTATATACAGGTCTTTTCCGGGAATATATGCTTCGGGCTGATAGTAATCGTAATACGAAACGAAATACGAAACGGCATTGTCCGGAAAAAATTCGCGGAATTCCGAGCAGAGCTGAGCCGCAAGCGTTTTATTGTGCGCCAGAACAAGCGTCGGACGGTTTACTTTTTCTATTATCGAAGCCATTGTAAAGGTCTTTCCCGACCCCGTAACTCCAACAAGTGCCTGCTCCTTGTCGCCGCGCATTATGCCTTTTACAAGCGCGTCTATCGCTTCGGGCTGATCGCCCGTCGCCTTATACGGCGAAACAAGCCTGAATCTATCCATCTCCGCTCCTTTCCTTTTGGTAAAGCTTACAGAATGTTCGTAAATGTGTCGCCCGCCACTATTATGTGTGCGAGCATACCTATTTCAACAAGATCAAAGGCGCGCTTTACCTGCTGGGTGGTAAAAAGATCGTCGGAGGAGGGGAGCGCCACTCCCGACGGGTGGTTGTGCGCCAGCACCACCATTGATGCGCGCTTGAAAAGTGCTGTTTCTATCAGCTTGCGCATTGTTATCGCGGACGAGTTTACCGAGCCTTCGTGTACTTTGACGCAGTCGATAAGTCCGAACTTGTTATCGAGCAACAGAAGAAGCACGGTTTCCTCTGTTACGCCGAGATAGCGCGCCACAAGATACTTTCCGATGTCTTCTATTGATGAAAGCTTGGTCACCTTTGAGTTTTTCTCCATTGCATATCTGCGCGATATGGCGGGGATAAGCTTTATAAGCGTCGCTGAATGTTCGCTTATTCCGGGAACGGTGAGAAGGTCGTCATACGGTGCATCAAACACAGCGGAAAGCGAACCGAAGCGGTTTATCAGCATATGCGCGGTTTCGTTTGTGTCCTTTTGCGGTATTGAATAAAAAAGAAGTAATTCAAGCACGTTGTGTGGCTCGAAGCTGTCAAGCCCTTCCGAAAGGAAACGATCCTTTGTGTGCTTTCTGTGATCCTTATGCATATGTCCTCCTCTGCGGCGATTTGTAATATAATATTATACCACATTCGGGTGCAAATTTCAACACTGTCGCCCGATGAATTTGAACTTTCGGGAAATGAATTGCATAATTTCTGTAAAATCCGTATGCAACAAGAAAAAGTGTTGAAAATAATTTGAAGTTATGATATTATATATAAGGCAAAAAATCTTTTGCGGAGATGCGGAAATGGAAAACAAAAACGAAAATAAAAAATTCCGGATAACGGATTATGTTCCGGTCTGGTCTATGGTTCTGTTTGCAATAGCGATATGCGCGCTCACGGTGGAGCTTATCGCAAAGTCAAACGTTGCCTTCGCCGAAGCGATAAACGAAAGCGCCGGCAGGGTTATAAGACTTATACTTGCAAAAAGCACGAGCTTTATACCTTTTTCACTTGCGGAAACATTTTTGCTTTGCTCTCCCGTGCTTATCGCAATACTCGTTATGCTTGTTATCCGCGCGGGAAACAAGTCGCTTAAATCGCTTATAAAGTTTACCGCAGGAATACTTTCGCTTATAACGCTTATATATTCAACGTTTGTTTTCGGATTCGGGACGGGATATTACGGAAAAACGATAGATGAAAAGCTCGGTCTTGACCGCAAGGATGTTTCGGCTCAGGAGCTTTACGATACTGCAAGATTGCTTCTTTCGGGTGCTGAAAAAGAGCTTGAAAACGTAACGTTTCCCGAAGGAACATATTCTTCGATGATGTTTTCATATGCGGAGATGAACGAAAAACTCAATCGTGCATGGGAAAAGGTGAGCGAAAAATATCCCTGCTTTCAGAGCTTCAGATCAAATACCAAGCCCGTGATGCTCAGCGGGATATGGACATATACCCATACGTCGGGCGTTTACAGCTTCTTCACGGGCGAAGCGAATGTAAACGTAAATTATCCCGATTTTATAATAATAAGCTCCGCAGCGCACGAAATGGCGCATCAGAGAGGCGTTGCGAGAGAGGACGAGGCGAACTTTGCATCGTTTCTCGTGTGCATAAACAGCGACGACCCGTATATCCGTTACAGCGGATATCTTGATATGTTCAGGGAAGTGCGCGACAAGCTCTATTCTGCCGATAAAGAGCTTTATAACAAGCTTGTTTCGGAGATGTCGGCAGAAACAAAAAAGGAGATATATTCCTTTGCCAAGTTTTTTGATAAATACAGAGACAATGTTGCGGCAACGGTGTCGAACAAGGTCAATGACACATATATAACCTCGCACGGTCAGGAAGCGGGAATAAAGAGCTACGGTCTTGTAGTGGATCTTCTCTGCGCATATATGCTTTACGGCGACGGCGCAACAAAATAAATCACCGAAAGGAAAGTCTTTATGGATGAAACCTCTGCAAAAAAGAAAGTCCTTGTGATCGAGGACGAAAAGCGCATATCGAAGGTACTTGAAGTAAACCTTTTAATGGCGGGATATCTTTGCGATACGGCTTTTGACGGAGAGGAAGGTCTTGAAAAAGCGCTTACCGGAAATTTTGACCTTATTCTTCTTGATATAATGCTCCCGAAAAGGGACGGCTTTTCCGTATGCCGTGAAATAAGAAAAAAGCTTTCCACGCCCATAATAATGGTTACGGCAAAGGAAGAAGAGATAGATAAGGTCATGGGGCTCGACCTCGGCGCCGATGACTATGTTACAAAGCCTTTCTCGGTAAAGGTGCTTCTGGCGCGCATCAAAGCCAACATAAGAAGAAGCTCGGGCGAATTTGTCGAGCTCCGGCAGCCTGCTCCGACGGAGGGGCTTATAGTCATACGCGGACTCACGATAGACACAAAAAATTTCCGTGTTACAAAGGACGGCAGAGAAATAGAACTTTCACGCAAGGAATTTGAAGTGCTTGTGTTTTTAGCTTCGCATCCGGATGAGCTTTTTTCGCGCGAGGAGCTGCTTGAAAAAGTCTGGGGCTATGAGGATTTTTTCGGAGGTATACGCACGGTGGACGTCACGATGTCGCGCCTGCGCTCAAAAATAGAGGATAAGCCTGCCGAGCCGGAATACATACTGACAAAGAGAACAAAAGGCTATTATATTCCGGCATAAAGGACGAAAGGACAAAAAATGTATAAAAATCTGCATTTCAAAATAATCCTTATATTCGTCGTTTTCACGGTAACGCTTATGGCTGCGATAAGCGCAGTGCTTATAGTCAGCTCAAACAGGTTTTATTCAAGCGATTTCCAAACCGAAATGAAAACGGCGCTCGCCTCCGACAGCGGCCTTGTTTCGGAGCTTCGCTCCGCCATGACGGAGGATAATTTCTCGGCAAAGCAAAACGAGATACTCCGCGCCTATTCGGGAACGCTCGGAATAAGCAAATACAGAAACTATTATATTCTCGATATGAGCGGCGAAATGCTTGACGGCTCCGATACGGAGCTCGGAAAAGAGCTTGAAATAACGCCGAATATAGTCACGGCGCTTTCGGGCGGAGTCGGCGACGAAAAAGAATATTGGACAAGCTATATAGATTATGCCGTATATCTTGAAAACAGCGGAAAGAGCTGTATCATTTATGTAAAAGACTCTCAGGAAGAAGTGCGACTTTTTTCGGAGATGATATTTCAGATAACCGTTCAGGCGATATTCTTCGGCATGCTGGTGGCGATAGTGCTTTCGTTCTTCCTTGCAAAAGCCATAACCTCGCCCATACGGGCACTTACGGTGAGCGCCGGCAGAATTGCCGCAGGCGAATTTTCGGAAGAAGTGAAGGTAAATTCAAGCGATGAGATAGGCACGCTTTCAGTTACGTTCAATAACATGAAAAACGTGCTTAAAAACACGCTTGACGAAATATCCGGCGAAAGAGAAAAGTTTGAGACGCTGTTCTTATATCTCAACGACGCGGTTATTGCGTTTGATAGTCAGGGCAGACTGATGCATATAAACAAAACGGCGAAAAATCTTTTCGGTTATGATGAAAACACCGAATTTTCATTTTCGCATATGATGCGTGTTCTGCAGATAGATTACAGGGATATTTCCGGAAAGTACAGGGAAAGCAAGAATTACGTTATAAGCGACGTTATTTTCGAGGGCAAAGCGCTTGATATCACGTTTGCCGAGTTTAGATACACGCAAAGCGAAAAGGAAAATGCCGGTATTATGTGCGTTATTCACGACAACACCGGCAGATATGAGCTTGACAAATCCCGCAGGGAGTTCGTTGCGGATGTTTCTCACGAGCTTCGCACGCCGCTTACGAGTATAAAAGGCGCAGTGGAAACCGTGCTTGAGTATCCTCAGCTGGACGAGGAATCGAAGAAGAATTTTCTTCAGATGGCGATCGAGGAGTGCGACAGAATGACGAGGATTGTAAGCGAGCTTCTCGTGCTTTCGCGTCTTGATAACAATCGTACCGCGTGGAAGGTTGAAACGTTTGAAGTAAGCGATTTCTGCCACAGACTGTACGATATAATGTCGGTTGACGCGGGAAATCACGGTCATGTGCTTACCTGCTCCTGCGATGAAGACATTCCGCCCGTTACGGGAGATAAGGAAAAGCTTCAGCAGGTGCTTATAAATATAATCGCAAATGCGGTGAAATACACGCCGGACGGCGGAAGAATAGATATTTCCGCAAAGGCGGACTCGGATTCGGTTGTGATAAGCGTAAAAGACAACGGAATGGGAATCCCCGAAGAGGATCAGCCGAGAATTTTTGAGCGTTTTTATCGCGTTGAAAAGGCTCGTACCTCCGATACGGGCGGTACGGGGCTCGGTCTTGCGATAGCAAAAGAAATAGTTGACGCTCACGGCGGTCAGATATGGCTCGAATCAAAGGTGGGCGAGGGAACAAAAGTATATGTAAGACTTCCTTACAATGCAAAACTGCCGGAAACGGTAGGCTCCGAAACGGTGGCATAAGACGAAAAACAAAGGAAAGGACAAAACGGCGATATGGGCGAGAACAAAACGCTTGAACTTATAAAAACGATTGTCACGGCTGTATTGCTTGTGTCACTGATCTGTCTTTGCTCCGTCTATATATTCGGTTTCGGAAAAGTAAGGGCGGCGGAATTTTCAAAGTCTATGATGTCGGCATTGAAGGCGCAGTCGTATAAATCCGAATACGCAAAATATTTTGACAGGTCGTACGTAGTGCCGGAATTCATAGGCGTTTGTTCTTCCGACGGCAGACGGAAGGGAATGTTCTCAGACACGGAGAACGCAAGGATTGAAACGCTTTATAAAAGCTTTTCGGTTTATTTTTCCGAAACTCTCGGAGAGAACGGAAAGACTTCCGAGCTTGATGAAGACGCAGGCAAGCGCAGTTGGGAACGCGCTCTTTCGGGAGACTGCGTTTATATGAGTTTTCGCGGCGAGCTTCCGCGATCGCTTATATACTTTATGACTTTTCCCGATGAAATAACGGAAAACGTCGGGGATGAATTTATAAGCGAGCTTATAATATATCCTTCGGGAAATCCGACGATTACGGAAAGTACCGATATAAACGGAAACAGGATAACGTCGTTGCTTTATGCCTATTCGGTAATAGCAAGAAACCGTCACGGCGGATATTATCTTTTTGAGTCGACATCCGTTCCGGGAAGCTATCTTGACGTGTATTTTAACAGAGACAGAATATTTTCATATAATATGACGGGGGCGCTTACGTTTGATTTTGACGGCGGCGACTGCCGTAGCGGAATGTTTATAAAGACAGAAGATCTCTCTGCGCCGGAAATATTTATTTCCGGCAAGGATATAACGGCAAATCCGGTCGATATATCGTACATCACGGGGGCTTTCGGCATAAACTACGAAAAATCGGTGAGATACGACGAAAGCGACGGTGCCGTTTCATATATAGAAGAGGGGCATAACGTAAAAATTTATCGCGACGGAAGAGTGATCTATACGGTTACGGGCGATATCGGCGGTGTAAGCATGGGAGTCAGACTCGGCGATTATGCCGTTTACGACTATGTAGGCACGGCTATAAAGCTTATACGTGCGGCGGAGATAGATACGGGAGAAGAAACTCTCAAGCTTCGGGGAATATATAAAAACGGCGAAAATGTAGAGGTGTTGTTCGGATATTCGTGTAACAACATATCGATTTCTATGGGAGAAGAAGCCGATCTGCTTCGTTTTGAGTTCAAAGACGGAAAGCTTATCTCGGCGGAGCTTACATTGCTTACAGCGCAATCGACCAAAAGGTACAGCGCCTGTCCGCAGAAGTGGTATTCGGATATTTATTCGATAGAGCAAAGCGGAGAAGGAAGACTTGTTCCGTTTTATACAGCGACGGGCGACGACAACGCTTCGGGATCGGTATGGCTTTTTGCCCGTGCGACGGAGGTGAGCGGTAAATGAGCTGGAAAAACCTTAAAACTTTCGCAATCGTCGTGCTTCTTATAATGAACGTGTTTTTCGGCACGGTGGTGTACAGACAGTACAAAAGAATGAATTATTATTCCGAAAAGGAAATAAGTTCTGTCACTGAGTTGCTTTCGGAAAGCGGAATATACGTAAATGAAGATATTCTACGTGCGAAAAAGCTATCGATACCGGCATACATGCGCACTTCTTCGGATGTGGAGCTTTTGTCGGCGCTCAGGCTTTTCGGGAACGTAAGCCGTGGCGGAGAAAAATATATCGTTTCAAACGGATACAAAACGTGGATCTTCGGTAATGACGGCAGCTTTGAATATCGTTCTGCCGAAAATGTTTCAATGCCGGTTTCGCTTATAGAATCAGGAACGGTGTCTGCGGTGTTTATGATAGATGAATATACCGAAAGGCTTGAAGCCGCAATGAACGGCATTATTTGCTTTGATAATATAAACGCTCTTCCTGCAAACAAAGGCGCAAAACCGTCGCATGCAGAGCTTTACAGACTTTATACAGATCGTGACACGGGATATTACGTTGCGATGTTTTTGCAGTATACGGATAAAATGCAAACGTCTCAGGCGTTTTATCTTCTGATAGATGAAAACGGAGAGGTGCTTTCCGGCGAAGGAAGCATATCGCTGCTTTTGCCGAACGAAAAGCTAAAGACCGACTGCGTTGATCTTCTAACGGTGTTTTTTGATGAAAAACGTTGGGCTGACGCATATTTTTCTTCCGGAAAAACGGGCAGACTTTTGCTTTCCGAGCTTTATTATTCTTATGACATCTATCGTTTGAGTGATGGCTCGGAGTATTATGTTCCGACGGTGAATCTCATCTATTCCGACGGTACTGTTCACAGTTACAATATGATTGACGGAATAAAAAAGTAAAAAACTGTTGCAATTTGTCTTATAATTAAATATAATTTATAACAGAGACTCTTTTGAGCTGACCAGAAAGGTTTGAACATATGGAAAAGATAGTGATCGACGGCGGAGCAAGGCTAAGCGGCAAGGTTGAGATAAGCGGTATGAAAAATGCCGCCGTTGCCGTAATTTTTGCATGCATAGCAGTCGCCGACGTTTGTATTATAGAAAATCTTCCTCAGATAAGCGATGTTAAACAGTCGCTTGAAATGCTTTCGAGCATCGGAGCCAAGATTCGTGCAGTTGGCAAAAACTCCGTAGAGATAGACACGAGAAAAGTAAAAAATAAGGTCGTTCCTACAGAACTTGCGAGAAAAATGCGCGCTTCGTATTATCTTGCGGGAGCGTGTCTTGCACGTTTCGGTTCGGCAAAGGTCGGACTTCCCGGCGGGTGCGATTTCGGCTCACGTCCGATAGATCAGCATGTGAAAGCTTTTACGGCTATGGGCGCGACGGTAAACGTCGGAGGCGGATTTATGGATGCCGTCACCGATGACGGAGTAAAGAGCGCCAATATCTTCTTTGACTGCGTTACAGTCGGAGCAACGATAAACACGATAATCGCTGCCGTGCTTTGCGACGGCGTCACTGTTATTGAGAATGCCGCGAGAGAACCGCATATAGTTGACCTTGCCAACTTCCTGAACTACTGCGGAGCAAATATCATCGGTGCGGGCACCGATGTGATAAAGATAAAAGGTGTGGAGAAACTTCACGGTTGCACATATACCATAATTCCCGATATGATAGAAGCGGGCACGTTTATGGTTGCCGCAGCGGCAACGGGCGGCAGGCTTTACATAAACAATGTTATTCCCAAGCATCTTGAAGCAATCACCGCAAAGCTTTGCGAAATGGGCGCTGAGGTCGAAGAGTACGATGATGCGATACTTGTAACTCGCAGGGGAGAACTTCTTCCGGCAAACGTCAAAACGCTTCCGTACCCCGGATTTCCGACCGATATGAACCCGCAGATAGCCACGCTTATGTGTCTTGCGCAGGGAACAAGCCATATTTCCGAAACCATATGGGACGGTCGTTTCCGTTATGTCGATGAGCTTCGCAGAATGGGCGCAATGATAAAGGTCGACGGCAAGCTTGCCGTTGTCGAGGGCGGCGTACCTCTCACGGGTACTTGCGTAAGGGCGGTAGACCTTCGCGCAGGAGCCGCTATGGTTATAGCAGGTCTTTCCTGCGAGGGAAGAACGGAAATAGAGGATGTTCATTACATAGAACGCGGATATGACAATATAGTGTCAAAACTTCGTTCGGTCGGTGCGAAAATAAAGAAAATAAACACGCCGGACGACGCCGATATGAAAACAGGATAAAACAAAAAGCCACTCGGAAGAGTGGCCTTCTGTTTGACAATAATTGAATATTAAAAATTAAACGGATATTTATTTTATCCAGAGGTTGTTGTCAGAACCGCGATAATTGAAGTAATGCTGTTTGTTTTCATCCATCAACCTTGCGGTTTTCAGAATCATCAGTGCGTACATGAAAAATTCATCCGAAAAAAGCGAATACATGCGTACGGAGCTTTCTTCGTCGAGCATGACTTCGGTCAGATAGTTTATGTGAATCTCTGTAAGCATTTCAAGCGCTTCTGCCGCTTCATCGGGCAAAATGCCGCATTTTTTAGCCACAAAAGGCGCCGTAACGGGTTTGGTCATATTTTCGGTTTCATAAGCAAAGACTTTTCTTACATTGGGCTTTGATAAAACTTCAAGCACACGGCCGATCCCGCTTCCTGTAAGCTGATCCGCATTTGCTTTGCCCCTGTGCAGCAGACCGATCTCCGATGTGGCGATAACGGCTCCGTTTTTATTTGAAAAAGTGACTGTTTTAACCTGACGGTTTTCCTCCAGATAGTTTTTCATTCTTTCTTTTTCTGTTTCAAGATCTTTTCCTTCAGTGCTGCATACCCAGCCGCGCTGTGTCAGATCAATAATAGTGTCGTACAGCATTTCCGGAATTTCATCATAGTCGACGGCTTGTCGTTTTTCTTTGGGGTTTATGCTGCCGTACAACTCGTCTACCGTGATATCAAAACATCCGGCAATTACAGGGAGGAGCATGATATCGGGCATTGTTACGTCGTTTTCCCATTTGGAAACCGACTGAGAAGATACGCCCAGAGTTTCAGCAAGCTGTTCCTGAGTCATACCGCTGTTTTTTCTTAATTCTGCAATGTTCTTTCCTATCGTCATATAAAGCACTCCTTGTTTTTTTATGTTCCGGAACTATCTATAATTATATTGAAAAAATAAAATAAATCAACAGCTGATATGGCAAGTGTATATCCAAAACGGAGATAGGGTTGCTTATTTTGATAATCAGCTTTTCATCCGGTTTTTGAGCGAAAAGTGTGTCCGCAGTGCAAATATTATATTTTGTTTTCCGAAATATAACGTTATTTTGCACGATATACGGGGAGCTGAAGGTATTGCAAAATAACGGATGATATGGTACAATTGAAATGTGAAGGTGCTTCAAATATTTATTATGCGATGGAGGGCGAGAGCTTTTGAAAAAAAGAAGAAAAGCGTGGAAATCCGGAACCGGCGATAATTTTTATATTGATCCATCCGCAGGCGCGTATGCATCCGCAAAAGAGATTATGAATTTGACAAATTCCGAAAACACATATCTTCGGCGCCCGTGGAAAGCAATATTTCACGAAACGTTTATTTGGTTTTTGCGGTTTTTCCCCCTTGCGCTCATGTCGTTTTACCTTTTTATCATACCGCTTGTGCCCGCATGGGTTATGATGTTGTACAAATATTTTTATGTGTTTTTAAGCAAGCTGAAAAAGTTTGGAATATCAAAAATAAAATACGGAATCTTCAGTGCGGTTGTTATAGTTCTGGAGATTGTCGCTTCGCATTTCATCAGGGAACTGTTGTTTATGGCATATAAATTGATTTTCAATTGACTTCGGGAGGAAAACATATGTTGAATATGATACACGCAAGTAATGAAAAGCAAACTTATCTTTCGGAAAACGCTTTGACAGATCTTAATATGTCCTTCTTTGCAGATGCGGAATTTTCAAAAAATATAGGCAAATTTATCGTAAGCGACAAAGACGTGATAATTATGCGTCAGAGAGAATTTTCCGATATAATGAACAATCCGGAGCTGAGCATTTTTCTTGAAGAGCTTTGCAAAAAAATAACCGAGCTTTCCGAAGTTGAAAAGTTGAGAAAGGATATCGAGGTCTATTCGGATAATGAATCGCTTCTTTATGCATTCAGAGAGCTGCTGCTGTTTACGGACTGTATTGACCTTATTTCCGGTTCCGCCGAAAAATTTAACGGCAAGATGTTTTCCGAAGGCTTTTTATCGCTGTTTGCATATGCGGAACAAATAAAAAACGAAACATGGTACATAAACATATCGAAATTCATTTCGGATACAGACGAAAGCCTTCGTGATATAAAGAGCATAACTCTCGGAATAAATCTGGATGCAAAGCTGCGCCCGATGGAAGCGGGAATAATTTCGTTCAATACAAAACCGTTTACAACAAACAACATAATGGATAAGCTGTTTGCCGAAAAAGCGGATTCAAAAGAATATATATGTCTTTCGGTGCTTTGTAAAAACGAATTCGGAATATCTTCAAGTCAGCTCAGCACATTGTCGGGGCAGGTGTACTATTGTCTGAACGAAATCTTCCGTCGTTCGCTTGTAAAGATGAAAAGCATAATGCGAAAAGCCGAGCGCGAAAATAATTTTCTTGATTTTGTGTATGACGAAATAAAGTTTTTAAGCGTGGGCGCAGAGTTTATTCTCAGAATGAAGTCGGCGGGGATGCCTGTCTGTATTCCCGAAATAACAGAAGGAAACGATGAAATATCAGACTTGTATGATCCGAATCTTATTGACTTTACCAAGTCGGCTGATATCGTGAAAAATGATATTTCATTTGATGAAAACGGGAAAATATATATTCTTACCGGGCAGAACAGCGGAGGCAAGAGCGTGTTTATGCGTGCTGTGGGAATATGCTATGTTATGTTTCAGCTTGGAATGCCCGTACCCGCAAAGAAAGCAAAAATGCGTATATCAGACGGAATTTATACTCACTTTATAGGAAAATCGCAGATGAGGGTCGGCGGCAGACTTGAAAATGAATGTAAATCAATTTCAGAGATGTATCGGTCAATGACAGGGGACAGTATAATTTTTATGGATGAGTCGTTTTCAAGCACAAGCGCTTATGACGGAACGCTTATTGCTTCGGAAGTGCTGAAACGCTTGCGCAAAAAAGGATGTCGCTGCATATATGCAACGCATATGCACGATATTGCAAACAAAGCGGAAGAAATAAATGAAATGCCCGGAATAAGCAAGGTCGATCTTATGTCTGTAAGCTCGTCTGAAAACCCGTATAATGTTGAAAGAAAGCGCGGACAAGGAAAGAGCTTTGCTATGGAGATATTCAAAAAATACGGACTTGACCTTGATTAAAATAAAAAACCGCCCGAAGGCGGTTTTTTATTTTCAGCTTAAAACGCTTTTCGTTGCGTCTTCTTCGTACTGACGGGTATAAAGCTTGTAGTAATGACCGCGTTTTTTCATAAGCTCGGAATGGTTTCCTCGCTCAACTATTTTTCCGTCGCTTACAACGAGGATAATATCCGCGTTGCGAACGGTGGAAAGACGGTGCGCTATCATTAGCGAGGTTCTGCCGCGAATTACTTCGTTTATCGCGTGCTGAATATTCTGTTCTGTGAGCGTGTCGATAGACGCCGTTGCTTCGTCAAGAACGAGTATTTTCGGGTCGGCAACTATTGCGCGCGCAAATGAAATAAGCTGTTTTTCACCGGTGGAAAGCAGATCGCCGCCTTCTCCTACGTCTGTGTCAAGTCCCTTTTCCGCTTTTGCAACAACACCGTCCGCAGAAACTCTTTTCAGCGCGGCGTTTATTTCATCGATCGTAGCGTCGGGCTTGCCGTAGCGGAGATTTTCAAGTATCGTTCCGGAGAAAAGGTGCGGAGTCTGAAGTACATAGCCTATATTGCTGTGAAGCCAGAGCTGACTTCTTTCTCTTGCGTCCTTGCCGTCTATAAGCACCTGACCCGACGTCGGTTCATAGAAGCGGCATACAAGATTTACAAGCGTCGATTTTCCCGCGCCGGTCTCGCCGACTATTGCAATGTTTGAGCCCTGAGGAATTTTAAGATTGAAGTGCTCAAGGATATATTCGTCGCCGTCGGGATATTTGAAGCTGACGTCGCGGAATTCTATATCGCCGCGAAGTTCTTCCCAATTTTCTTTTTTGGGCGAGAATGTATCGCCGTATTTTGCAATTACTTCGGGTGTGTCGGTAACGTCGGATTCCGTTTCAAGCAGCTTGGTAAGACGTTCTATATTTACCTGCTCGCGTACGAGATCCGATATCATGTCAACTATCCAGCGGATGGGTTCCATTATTCCGAGCGCATAAGACATAAACACCGAAAGCGTGCCTATTTCCATATAACCTATTGCGTCGCTGCCGATAAGCGAAAGCTCGCCGCCTTTCCATATTACTATGGCGAGCGCTATCGATGAAGCAAAGCCTATGGTTGTGGAAAGAATTGCGCGGAAGCGCTGAGCCATAACCGAACTGCGCTTCATTTCCTTTGTGTCGTCCACAAAGTCGCGGTCGATTTTGTCTTCGATTACGAGCGTCTTTATTGTTTTTGCGCCCGTGATGCCTTCATTGAAGTTGCCTGTTATTTTTGAGTTTACTTCCCTTATATGGCGGTTTTCGTTTACAAGCTTTTTCTGGAAGATTGTAAAAAGCACCGTTATAAGCGGAATTATAGTCATTATGAGAAGCGTGAGCTTCACGTTTATTGAGAACATGACTATAACAACGCCGACAAGATATGAAAGGTTCCATACGCCCTGCATTATAACCCACGAAACAAGCTCGCCTATGTGTGAGGTGTCGCTCATTACTCTTGCGTGAACATATCCTACGCTGTTTTGATTGAAGTAAGAAAATGAAAGCGTCTGCAAATGGTCGAAGCTGAGCTTCCGGAGGTCGCGCCCGACGGAAAGCTCAACCTTTCCGGCAAGAAAAGAAGCGACAAAGTCTGTTATTATCTTTCCGGCGAGAGTAAGCACATAAAGCACTATAAACGGCACAAGATTTGCAATGAATACGCCGTCTTCAAGGTGGTTCAATGCATATTTCTGAAAAAGCGGAATAACTATATCTCCTGCCGAACCCAAAAGTCCGCAGGTTATCATAATTATCATCCATGCTCTGTATTTGTAAAGAAATTTCGCTACCTTTGGCAGACCGAAGAAGGGAAGAGAGACGTATTGCTTTTTATCGTTTATTTTCTGATCGTTCATACCGTTTCCTCCGCTCCTTTCGTCTGTATATCGTATATCTGCTTATAAAGTCCGCCATGAGAAACAAGCTCGGAATGTGTACCCTCCTCAACCACCTTGCCGTGATCGAGAACGATTATTTTTTCGGCGTGCATAAGCGTTGTTATTCTGTGTGATATAAGAATGACGGTAGACTTTCCGAGACTTTCGGAAAGCGCGTGACGTATTTTGCTGTCGGTCTCCGTGTCTACAGCCGAAAGAGAGTCGTCAAATACCATTATAGGCGTTTTCTGAACCACAAGACGGGCTATCGCCGCTCTTTGCTTCTGACCGCCGGAGAGAGTTACGCCTCTTTCGCCGACAAATGTGTCGTAGCCCTTTGAGAAAGACATTACCGTGTCGTCAAGGCAGGCGACTTTTGCCGCGTCGCGGATTTCGGGAAGATTTGTGCTTTCCTGTGTTATGCCAACGTTATCGGCTATCGATCGCGAGAAGAGGAACGGCTCCTGAAGTACTATTCCTACGTTTTCCCTTACCCAATCGGCTTTCATATCAGCGATGTCAACTCCGCCTATCGTTATTCTGCCGCAGTTTTCCGGAATATCGTACAAGCGGTCAAGCAGATACATAAGCGTTGATTTTCCCGACCCCGTTCCGCCGAGAATTCCTAAAGTCGTGCCTGCTTTGACCTCAAAGTTGATGCCTGAAAGTATTTCGGGACAGCCTTCATATGCGAAGCTTACGTTTTCGAAACGGATATCACCGTGCATATCGGGCATTACAGCGTCGGGCTTGTCGTGTTCTTCTTCGGCGGACATTATCTGATATATTCTTCCGAGTGAAACGCCGGTTTTGCTCATTTCCGATATCATTCTTCCAAGCTGGCGTATCGGCCACATAAGCATAGAGTTGTACGATATGAACGCTATGTACTTACCTGCTGTAAGTCCGTCGCCTTTTACGCACATGACCGCGCCGACTATAACTATGCACATTACCTGTATTCCCGAAAGCAGATCAGACGAGGACCAGAAAACCGAAAATGTTTTGTGCAGTTTTACCCAAAGCGATGTATATTTTTCGTTCTGACGGTCAAAGCGCTCGCGCTCGTAACTTTCTCTTCCGAAGGCGCGCACCACGCGGACGCCCGTAAGATTTTCCTGAGCGATCGCGGAAAGCGTTCCTTCGTTTTCATCGCAAAGCTCGAAGCTTTTGCCTATTTTTCCGTGAAAAAGCGCTGAATACGCAATTATTATCGGCATAAATGCCGATGCGATTATTGCAAGCTTTACGTTCATCGAGAACATATAATAAAGCGAAAGCACGAGCATTATAACTATCCTGAAAAGCGAAGTGAGCTGATCGGAAAGGAAACGCTTTATTGTATCGACATCTGATGTGCAGCGCTGGATAATGTCTCCCGTCTGGTTTTTCATATGCCACGAGAATGGGAGGCGTTCTATGTGCGAAAAGATGCTGTCGCGCATATTTTTTACAAGTGTTTCGGCACCCTTTGCGTTGAACACTCTGTTGCAGTATTGGAATATGGCTGTAATTGCTGCCAAAGCCACTATAAGCAGAGCGATATAATAAAGATGCGTGCGGAAGAAGTCAAATCCGCCGAGCGAATTTACTGCGGAAATTATGAACTCCGGAAGCTCCGGAGCTTTTGTATCAAGCACGCTGTCAACCGTTACGCTTATTATTTTCGGGCTTATCGTATCTACGAGTGCGACTATAAGTGCGGAGACAATACTTATTATAAAAAATCCGACCGAGCCGTGCATAAAACCTGCGGTCATTTTCAGTCGTGCGCGTTTTTCGGCTCTTTTTTCTCGCTTTTGTGTGCGGCTTTCAGCCTTCGTCTGTTTTTTTGTTTTAGTTGAATTCATAAAATTTTACCTGTGATGAAATTTTGTTGCACATATGTGCACGTATGAAAAAAGGCGCAGCCGTAGGGCTGCGCCGATAGCGCGTAAAGATATGTGCTTTCAGAAATGCGTTCCGAAGGCGCCTATCATACCCTGCGATAAAAACTTTGATTTTACACTTGCTTTATTCATGATGACACCTCCTTCTTCCTTAATATTTCGGCAAAAACCGCATTTGCTATTGTAATATTATGCTGACAATTTGTCAATACAAAATTCTGACTTGAAACATAACTGTAACAATTCAAAGCTTAAAAACACGAAATTTCACAGCCGGCACCCGATACTGCGACCGAAACATCCGCAAATGCGGATGAGATAAGTGAGGTCATTCTTTGCACAAGCGGCAGAAATTCAGTGTGATAATGTCCGGCGTCGATAACGGCAAGTTCTCTGTCGGCAGCTTCAAGCGCCGCGTTATAGCCCGATGCTCCCGTTACAAAAGCGTCGGCTCCGACTTTCAGTGCCTCGCTTATAAAGCTTTTTCCGTCGCCGCCGAGAAGCGCTACCGTACGGATTTCTTTTTCGGGATTTCCGCAAAGCACGCACGGAGCGCTGAGCGTTTCTTTTATTTTGTTGCAAAGTCCGTGAGCCGTTGTTTCCGAGGTTGTGCAAAGTCTTCCGCATTTTTCACCATCCGGACCGAACGGAGAGATAACGTCAAGACCGAGAAGTGCGGCGAGCGTATCGTTTATGCCGCCTTCGCCCGCATCAAAACGCGTATGAAGACTGATTACCGAAACTCCTGCCGAAAACAACTTCATCGGGATGAGCGCTCCCGCATATTCTTCCGAGAGCTGTTTAAGCGGACGAAAAATAAGAGGATGGTGGGATATTATAAGGTCGTAGCCGCCGCTTATCGCTTCGTCTGCTACCTTGCGCGTGACGTCGAGAGCAAGCAGCACCTTTTTTACTTCTCTTTCGGAATTCCGGCAGACCATAAGCCCGTCGTTATCCCACTCGCACGAAAGCGTGCGCGGATAAAGTCCGTCAAGGAATGAATAGATATCTTTTATTGTTGACATAATGGCAGCTCCTTTTTCATTTCGTATATTTCGTTATAAAGCCTTGCGGCGTTTTTGTCGCCGCCGAGCTCGGTTTTCTTTTTAAGCGTTGAAAGCAGCTTTTCGTAATGTTCCGAACATAGTGCGGAGTTTTTGCTCTTGTACCCGTTTGTAAAACGTCCTGCATAAAGCTCGGCTTCGGAATAATCACATTTTTTCCCCGAATACTGTGCCGATATTATAACGTAGACTCTGCCATCGGCACGGGCAAGACGGCCACTCCCGCTCAGGCGGAGGAGGTCCACGCCATTCTGCGTAAGTG
>ENA-ORPK01000109-ORPK01000109.1-human-gut-metagenome-genome-assembly--contig:-NODE-109-length-76978-cov-5.580763_pt1 | contig 76978 bp, 126 predicted proteins | sample MGYA00242139_ERZ509068 | MGnify/ENA primary metagenome ERZ509068 (study PRJEB26280, sample SAMEA2338687) | human gut metagenome | biome: human gut; feature: human-associated habitat; material: faeces...
ATTTTCCCCTGCTCCACACCGTGCGTGCGACTTTCACCGCACACGGCGTTCCATCATTTTATTTTGTTTTGTTTTGTTTATAAAATCACCAGTCAGATAAAATTATTTCAGAGTATTTTTTATCTTTCGTCAATAATTCATCTATTTTTTCTTTTAACTATTCATCGGTTGGAATATTATGAGCAGATTTAATACGAAGAATTTTGTAATTTTTATTTTTTAAAAATTCATCTCTTCTTCTATCTTCTTTTTGTCTATTTTTATGCCAATGCTTGCCATCATATTCCACGTCTATTTTTATATTATTTTTTTCAAAAAGAACATCCAAATGCACTTTTGATTCTGGATAATTCAAAGAACAGGTACAATCCTAATACAAATTTTGAAGTTTATTAAAAATTTTTACTTGCTGAGAAGAAGTGGGTACTAAATTATTCTCAGTCATCGTCTTTACTGCCTTTTCTCTCACTTCTTCAGAACACAAGGGAGACAATCCTCCATATTTTTCTATAAGTATTTGTTCCCATTTCTTTTTAATCTCTTCGTTTTGCATCGGATGTCCGCCATATTTTTCTTCGAAATATTTCTAAAGATTTTCTTTGATTTCGGGAACTTGCATTGGATGACAACCATATTTTCCTTTACAAGTTTTTTCCCTTTTATCCACTATTTTCTATCTAAGCTGTTTGTTATTCTTAACACATTCAGGACAAACATCTTCCCCAAATCTTTCAAAAGTAACTTCATGTTTTTCATGTTCTCTTATATATTCTTTGCCGCAAATATCACATTTCCTTTTTTCTAAAGCTGGACTACCATGCGGCAAATCATTACAACTAACATAAAAATAATTGTCTTTTTCTTCATATCCCAGCGATAGATATTTTTTTCTACTCCTTGCATGAGAGTACACTGGTATTAAATCTTTTGTGAATTTCATCTATTCACTTCCTTTTTATAAATTTTATAAACAAAACAAATAAAATGACTCAAGGCCATCACTCCTCTTTTCATTACAAAAAGAATCAACGCTTCGACCTTTGCTTTTCAGTAATAATTAATGAGCTTATTATTCTTCGTCTCAAAACTAAATCGTTTATTACTTTTCCTTGTTCCGCTAAATCTATCTTTACATAATATACTTAGGTGCTTGCTGTGACTTGATTGACTTGACATCTCCTGTAAAGATGTATGGAATTTCATAACCTACCTTTTTACTTTTCCACATCAATCCACATTTAAGTGTGAACGGCCTTTAATTCGCAAGTTTGTCAGGTACAAATACCATACTCACCATATATATCTTATAGACACCCGATGTATCAATTATTTCTAATTTTCCATCGACTTTACCGAGCTTTGTACAAATTAATGCACATCGGAGTTTAGTGAAACTTCTTCAAGACGTTACTCTATCATTTAAGTTTTCAATTTAGCAGTTATAATTTTTTAAAAATTACGCTGAACTTTGTTTATTTAATTCAGCAACAAGTCGCACATAGGTTTGTTCATACCGAGAGGTAACATATAAATAATATCATCAGGAAGAACGACTTCGGGCTCACCATTGATGGTGTTAGGAACAAGAGCGTTACCCAGTTCAATCATAGGAACGTTCTTATAATCAGGCAGGAAGCCATCTCTAACGATAGCGCTATCCTCGCCATAACGGAAGCCCTTAGAACTGTCGGGAAGGACAGAAGCAAGAGCAATGGAAGTACCGAGAGCATAAACATCAGCACCGCCGTTAGCAAGCTTGACCAAACGAGAAACTTTGAGCCAGTTTTCATCAGTCAAACCGTTAGCCATATAGCCAGCAATACCATCCTGATTATTAGTAGCAACGTCAGTGTTATTGGTAATGATAGATGCCATTACCTTGGCAAGACGAGCCTGAATATAAGCGGCAAAGGAAGCACCAATCTTCTGGAGAAGCTTACCCCAATCGACACGCGAACTGGCCACATGATACCAATCCACATAGAGAGAAATCTGCTCTCTCTTAGCAGCAATAGTATACTCAGTGTTGGAAGCAGTCTGAACGCCACCACGAGCAATACCTTCAGCAAGGCTATTCACAATGAAGAGCTCATTGCTATCGACTTCATACTTAGCGACATCACCGAAACCAACCTGAGTGACATCATAAAGCTGTTCATAACCAGACGCAGCAACAGTAGGAACAACAGGAGTGATAGCACCAGCAAGAATGGTATCGAAAGTCTCAAGGAAACCACTCTTCTTGTAGACCATAGGATTCTTAATCATATCGAGACCGCTCCACTTCATGCCAGCGTTCTCAACACAATACTTCATAAACTCTTCGTTAAAGGTCTTATTAGCCTCAACATACTCAGGGGTGTTGTTCTTACCCTCAATGGACTTCTGAGCCAAAGAATAGCAAGTTTCAACGAGACCATCAGCGACATCTTCGTTGAATTTGTTATAACTAAAAATTTGTTTCATAATAACAAAATCCTCCTTAATTAATTTATAAAAATCATAAAGCAAATATCAATATTTATTTTAAATTATTCGAATTATTTAAATTATTCAATGATAATTTAAAATTACTCGTGGATAACGGTGCAATAGAACTTCTTACCTTCATTCTTGACACCGATAATCTTATCCTTACCAAACTCGACCTTAACGCAGAGCTTATCATCAGCAGCAACAGCAGCAGGAGCCCACTGACCGTCAGAGCCAGCAATGGCAAACTGACCAGCAGTAGGAGCAGACTCAAAGTTATCTTCGCCGAGATAGAACTCGTCACCAAGCTTGGGGCAACGAACACGAGTATGAGCACCAGCAGGGCAAGGAAGACCGCAAGTCTTAACACCTTCGCTGTAGACAACGCCCATGATTTCGCCCTTAGAAACACCAACATAGTCAACGATACCGACACGACCAGTGCCAGCATAAGGCTTAATCTCACGAGTATTCATATCCTTCAGACCCTTATAAACCTCATGGTCGATAAGGTCGCAAATTTCAACCAAAGAACCATCAGCGAGTTCCTTGTCTTTGCAAACGCCAGAAACCAGATAGCTTTTAACATCTTCAGAAGCCATCAAAATCTTCTCAATAAATTTCATAATAAAGTTATCCTCCTTTTTTAATTAAATCTTGTTAAGATTTTTCATTGCATTTTTAAGGTTATTTGCGCTGTCGTTCACTTCAGTAACAACAGGTTTATCCTTAACGATATCAGCAGAGAACTCTTTTTCCTTAGCTTTTCTACTAAGTTTCTTCTGAGCATAAAGAGCATCTGCAATTTTATGGTCAACAGCCTCATTAAGTTCCTCATCGGAAGCATAAGTACTGTTATCACAATTTTCTTTCATAAATGCCTTAATATTAGTAGCATTTTCCTCAGTCAAGTCTTCTTCAGAATCGACCAAAGAGCAAGCCAAAGCATAAAGTTCGGCATTTTTCTTTGCATTAAACTGAGCATTAAGAGCGTTATACTTTTCAGTCAGTTCAGCGAAAGAGGTATTAAGAGTATTGAATCTCTCATAAAGTTCATCAGCAGTAAGTTGTTCATCACCGACAGCATAGTGGGTATCCTGAATAACATTACTTTCACCAGAAGGTTGACCGATTAAAATACTGCCATCATCGTGTTCTTTGAGGATATCAGTATCAACTTTAGGAGAACCAAGCTCTTCACCTTCAATCTGTCCATGGTCAGCATGAGATTCATCGACAGTTACATCAGTAGCGGCAAACTGAGCGGGGTCTTCGCAATTTTCGACTTTCTTTTCACCATCGTTATCCTCAGCCTCGGTTTCCTTTTTGCCGTCATCATCGTCGTTATCATCATTATCATCATCATGGTCATGGTCATCATCATTTTTGTCATCTTTAGACTCATTCTCTTTATGACCGTCATCCTTATTACCATCGTCATCTTCATGCGCACAAGTGCAAGGGTTGTTACCGCAGACTTCGCACTTGCCGTCTTCAGATTCACATTCCTTGGATTCAGTCTCTTTACCACTCTCATCTTCAGGATTTTCATCCTTAGAGAGTACAATCTTTTCTTTAGCGTCCATATCAACATTAGCGACATTTTCTTCGTTGATGCTATAAGTAGCCTTAAAATTTTCATCATCAAGGCTAAAGCAAACAACATTATCGTTAATTTCCGTGACACTATAATGAGAAGCATTCTCATCAAGACCGCTATTCAGAAAAGATTCGAGAAGTTGTCTTTTCTCTTCATAGGTCATTGTTTTTGGTTCCTCCCCTCTTTGTTCATTATCCATTGTGATTTCGTCCACTTTTTCATTAACAACTCCGTTATCAAGAATAGTGGAATCGAAATCCTCATTTTTATTATCTGTATCAGAGCCAGAATTTTTATCTTTATTGTTATTATCTTCCAACTCTTTATAAGCGAAAGATAGGCATTTTTCCTGTTTCTGATAAACAGCGTCATTAATTTTATCAAGAATGGTTAAATGTGCATTAGGGATAGCTTCAGTAACAGCAGAACCAAGAATAGTAAATCCATCAAAAATAAATTTATCTATTACTTCGACTTTATTTTCATCTATATGACTTTCAAGGACTTCTATTTCTACAGAAATTTTCTTTTTAGTATCCTTAAGCAATCTTTTAACTTGTTTATAAGCATATTTAGCCCAAAGAACGCAAGTAAAATGCACCCAAGTTTGACCGTCATGTTCGACAATTTCAACCAAATCTTCGCCACGAATTACGCCAAGTGGGACTTCGCATTTACCATTAGTAAAGTCAAAATAATCTTGTTGTAACTCATTATCCCATCTATATTCCATTTCATGAGCTTTAAAGTCATCATGAGCGACATCAAAAGCGCCAAGAGCGGGTTTATTATAGAAAGTAGGTTTAGCATCTTGCATAGCAGACACGGGAAAATAACTATTATTTCTATTAGGGTAGACATCAGAAATTGCGTAAACGTCGATAGCAATAAAGTCATTTTTTAACACATTCTTAATTTTCAAACTTTGCGGAGAAAGTTCAAATTTCAGAACTTTTTTATCCAATATTTTTCTTCCTCCTTTCTCCTCATGATGTAAATGACAATGATACAGAAGTCATAGCCATTACTTTGTTATTCCAAGCCTCGTTCTTCCGAACGTGGCAATTAGGAACAATGTTAACTACATTAATATAGTCCAATATATCATCTGATGGTTCAAACCATTCTCCATTATTTCTAATTTTATATTGCTAAAATTTAGAATGAAGGTTTTCCTCATCAGCCATAGTGCCTTTCATATATCCTAAGATATATAATTGCTTATCACTGCCAGTATTTAATTGTTTTAATCTTTTCTGAACTGAATTTTTAGTATATCCTATTTTAATATTTTCCCCATTGGTTATAAAATAAACATAGCCCATTGTATAATATCCTATTTTGTATAGTTAACTTATTTTACAAATTAGATTTTTGTAAATCCTTCGAATTCAGCATCGAATAATTCAGGAGAAGCGCTGTACAGTTTAGCTTTTTGTCTCCAAATATCACATTGATGGAGGAGGGAGCTAGCGACTTCTGCCATATTTTCCAGAACAATTACAAAAACCTTACATGACTTGTTGTAATCTAAAAATTCAATAGTATCAAGAATTTTTCTCTTCAAAGAATCCATTTCTATGTAGGCATCATTAAACAGCAATTCGATATTTTCATAAGTATCTTCATTACCGTTAAGAGATTTACGAACAGGGCGAATACCTTCTTGAATCATTACTTCACTTAATTTATCTGCGAAGGTATCACTTGGAAACACATGAGCGAATTTCAAGTGAAACACCTGAGAAGCGCAGGGGCAATTAAGCTCACAATCAAGGGCATAAGCCATGTTATCAGAAGCAGAGTTCATTTGAAAGAAGCTTCCTAACAAATCATTTAAAGCTTCGACAATCTCTGGCGTATAATTATTACTTACCATATTATTGTCCTCTCACTTTCCTTTTTATAGTTTCTCCATAATTCCTTTGACATCTTTTTTGATATCTTGAATATCGGATTTATTTTCCTCGATTTTCTGAAAAACGATTCCCATATTCTTTTCCAACTCATAGGTACGAGTAATTAGATTATTGTGAGCATCCACTTTGCGTTGCAACTGCTCGATTTTATAATTGGTCAATTTATTAGTGGTGATAATACCGCCAATAGTACCAACACAAGTTCCGATAAAGGAAATTATAGCAATTATAATTGTAGGGTCCAATTTAATCGACCTCCTTTACGAAAGACTGAAAAAAGGGAACAATCAAGCTTTCTCAATTATTAATTCTCCCTTTTCGTCCATATTAAAGACGAAACATTTTTGACATTGTGAACAAATGTAAAACTATCTATCAGGAGAAACCATTAATTTTTTTGTGCTTTTTTGCAACGTAGTATTAGAGTCTAAAGGATTATGATTACAACAAGGTTCAGAATTTGTGTGGGTTTTTTTAATACTCCACTTTTTCTCTTTAAATGTTTTAATCAAATTCACACTTTCATTCCTTTACTTTCTTTGGAATCATATGAGTAAACGTGCTCATATCATTGATACGAGACTCATACATTTCTTCCAAGCATTCGTTACAAATTACATCTTCATCTTCATTCAGTTCTTTTCCGCAAATTTGGCACTTTTTGATATTATATGAAAACTCCTTAATGTCTGAAACATTAGTTCCAGCATTGGAAGAGTTACCAGTATTATCGTTGATAATCTCATCATCGTTCAACTTTGGTCTGCCAACAGGGTTAGCGATTAAATTTTCTTGGTCTAAGACTTTTTCAACTTTAATATCTAAAGCTTTAAGATAAGCTTTAGCTTGTTGATAATCATCAACAGTCATACCATTAGCCGATAGAAGTTTAGGAATAAAGCCTTCCAAGCCAGACACAACTTGTTCTTTAAGGATTTTAATATCCTCACGAATATTAAAGATATCACCCCAAAGAGAGACTTTCCATTGGAATTTCAAATCGAAATTCTTATTAATCATTTCATTTAAGAAACTTTCGTATTGTCTGGTAAGGTAATCAATTCTAGCAGCCTAAATATATTGAGCAGCCTTAACAGAAGCGATAGAAGGTTTGTCAGTAATACTCATAAGAGCAGAGTTACCAGAAGTAGCAATTAAATCTCTAGTTCTATCATAAATGATATCCATTGCTTCAGGCTGATTTTCTAATGTATGCAAATCAAATTCAGTAAATGGGGCGAAAAACGGCAGAATATTACCTGAAATATTTTCCGCAAAGTAATCCTGATACCCAAGAATTGTATCAGGAGTAATAACAGTGGCATCACTACCCGCTTTAGGGTCTTTAATAAGAGGAACCTCAGCAGTTAAAACACTGTTAACACCCTTACTTAATAAATTTGCTTGCAGCCATTTATAGTCATCCAAGTCTGTCAAATCGTCAAACAAACCAATAGTATCAGGAAACGCATTAGGATGAGAACCATCAAAATAGAATGTATAACACAAATCTTGAGGCAATCTTACCCAATACATATAATTTTCTCCATTACTTTCCAAGATGTGACCATCGGGAAGTTTAGCTTTAGGAGAAATTCTCTTTTTCTTAGTTTTCTAATCTATAACGACAATTCCCGTTTCCAACATTTGATTCCATACATCCTAAATAAATTGAGGATACTGACTAACATCATAAGCTGGTTGAAGAAAAATTGCCATATTGAAAGCAATAGTAAACTATTGTTTACTACCAAAACCAATTAATTTAACCATATCGGTGTTAAGTTTCTGCATGACAAAGAAATTAACATCATTCTTATCATAACTTGTACGAGGCAAATAAGAAGACTTACCTTCCAAACTTACCTGAGTAGTAATAGTTTTTAAAGTTAAATTTGGATTAAAAGATTTTAAAATCTTATCTACTTTTTGACTTTCTTTCTTAAAAACCTCAGTAGACATATCTTTTGAGTCAACATATTCTGGGATATAATAATAATTAAATAAGGGAGTATCTCTATTAAGTTTTACTAAAATATTGTAAACATAATTAGTATAATACAGCCACATACTGATTCTCTAAAAAGTCATTTCAGAATTTTCAGGGTTATTCAAAGCATTTTGAAGGTCTTCTGATTGAACTTTTTGAGCTTTAGCATTAATTTGTTTAATACGCTGATTCTGTAAAAACGGGTTATTCAATTGACTCCAAGACATAGCCCAAGCGCCAGCTAAATTATCAAAACCAGTAGAAGCGTATTTACCAAAAATAGTAGCCCATCTTTGTTGTATAGCTTTTAGTGAAACATCTTCTTCAGGTTTATCCTGAGTCATAGTAATCATTTTAGCTTCTTCGTTTACAACAGCTTTAGGCGATTCAACCTTTTTGGGTCTTCCTCTTTTTTTGGGACTATCCAATATTATTTCCTCCCTTCTTATTAATATTTGCAGTCTTAGTAGACTTTTTAGCTTTTTCTTGTTCAGCTAAAATATGTTCGAAATTATCAAGAGCTTTCATAGTATCTCTCAATTTCTACTGTTTTTCTATTTCATATCTTTGTTTTTCTATTGCAACCAAATTATCTCTGCACCATTCGATAACGAAATCATTTTCATTCATAATATTTTTCTCGTTAACTTCTCTAATAATAAAATTACGAGCTGGTTTTAAAGATTTTTTCAATGTTGCATAAGCTTCATCTCTAAATTTATATTGAGCCAAAGCAAGATAAAGATTATCATCTTGATAAATAAATTTATAAAACTTTCCGATTTTAGAAAGCATTGATTCAAAGCTATCGGTATTGAAATCACCGATTATTTTATAGACCATTTCTATACTCCTTATATTAAAATATGTCCTCTATAATGAATATTAATCATGTTAATATTAGAATTAATATTAACAATTGATAATTTCGGCAAAAAATTGATTAATCTGCACAAACAAGACATATTATTTCCCTATTAAGTTGTTGAATTTTTCACCCTTCTATGGTATCATCAATTTACAATCCAATTAAAAAATACCATAAACAAGGAGATTTTTAATTATGACTTTTGGTTACATTCGAGTAAGTACTGACCAGCAGACTGTTGAGAACCAGCGTTTTGAAATCAACCAATATTGTGAAAAGCACGGCATGAAAATTGATGGCTGGATTGAAGAAACAATTTCTGGCACAAAGAATCCTGAAAAGCGCAAATTGGGAAAACTTCTTAAAAAAGTACAAAGTGGGGACATTATTATTTGTTCTGAAATTTCTCGTCTTGGTAGAAGTCTTTATATGATTATGGACATTCTTTCTTTATGCATGGAAAAAGGCTGTCAAGTAAGAACAATCAAAGATGGGTTTGTATTAGGTGATGATATTCAGAGTAAAGTATTAGCGTTTGCTTTTGGACTCTCTGCTGAAATTGAACGTAACCTTATTAGTCAGAGAACAAAGGAAGCGCTTGCGATGAGAAAAGCAAGTGGAGTAAAACTTGGTAGACCGAAAGGTTCGTTGGGAGAAAGTACAAAGTTAACTCAATACGAAGAGACTATTAAGGCATTGATTGTTGAACAAGACAACTGTTACGCAGATGTAGCAAAACTTTTTCATGTTAATCGTTCTACAATGAAACGTTTTTGTGATAAGAGAGGATATTTTAGACCCAGCATTGTAGAAAAAAATCAGCGCAAAGCAGAGAAGTTAGAACGTGAACGCATTGAAAAAGAATATAAAGACAAACTTCTCGAATTTGACGATGAAGATTAAACAAAAATTAAATTACAAGAGGGAGGGTTAAACACTCTCCCTCTTTTTATATCGTAAATTAAATCTTTTTTAAATAAGCAAGGCTAATCCAACCTCTACCATCAGCTAACTTACCCCAAGTTATACCAGAGATTTGTTCCTCGTCAACAATTCTTACGATAGAATTATAAGTTAAAGCTCCATTTTTATTGTAATTAGTACCAGCGCCAGTTCTTATATTAACGCCAGAAGATGCTATAATTTTACCTCGGTAACTTTTAAATGTGTTAGTTGGAGTGGAGTTCTTTTTGATATAAGTTAAACTTACCCAACCACTACCATCAGCCAATTTACCCCAACCATTATCTTCAAGGATAATAGAGACACCTGTTCCCTTTTTAAGAGTTCCAGCAATAGAAGAAGAAACAGAAGGGCCTTTACGAATTCTCAAAACCGAAGCGGTAACAATGCCAGAATAAGATACAGTAGTTCCAGTGTTAGCGTTGGTAGCAGGAGTTACCTTTTTACCCATTTTAGCAGCAACGTCTGCTCTAAAAGTATCCATGCTCTTACCAAAACGAGGAAACCAATTACGAGGGTCAGCGTGATTAGAAGCAATACCTCTTTGATGTCCTTCATAATGTCCAATAATTACTCCGTCTTTTAAGGGGTCGAAACCGTAAAGCTGGCAAAGATAAGCTGCGAATTCAACAGCTTCTTTATACACCTTATTAAAATAATTTGCATCCTTCAAATTGTCTTCACACATTTCAAAACTTATATAAGAAGAATTCCGACTACCTTTGTTTCCCTTACCACAATGCCAACCTTTATAATTCCAAGGCAGGGTTTGAACAGTAGCGATTTCGCCATTAGCCAGTTTACCAACAAATGCATGAACACATACATTGGTAGCAGAATTATTCCAAGATGTACCACCATTGTTTTTGCCAAGCTATGAAATCAGGGTTTTATAATTAGCATCATTAGTAGAGGGTTGCACATATCTTTTCAAATTAGGATTATTACAGCCAGTACTATGAACCATAATCCCTTTTGGAGTAATTCTCACTCCATTTTTATAACATCTATTCTATGTAAAAAGACATTTTAATAATTTCATTCTTTTTTCTCCTTTTAAATTTTTACTCCTGAATAATACTTTGAATAATAGGAGTAATTGCTTCTATACCGTATTTATCTGCCAATTGATTTATAAATGCCAAACTTATCTTCATTCTATTTTCTGCACGCTCTTTAAAACAATAGCACGCATTATATACAGCAACCTCACCCCAAGACAAACCTACAACAGTAGCAAAGGATGTGGTATCAGCACCAGTTGGGCCAAAAAATACATACATAACGAACAAAACAGTCAAGCTTATAGTAGCAATCCAAGAAATAATTCCCCACTTTTTCATGGTCGGAGTTTTCTCCATGGCTCGCTTAAATCTTTCAAACAATGAAACTTTTGTTTTTCCCATAATTATTCTCCTTCCTTTCACAAGTAGCAAATATTTATTATATTTATCTCATAAGGGCATCTAATTTCATCATGCAAGAAATCTTGCACATTTTTTTGATGCTATTTTGTGCAACAAATCACATTTTTCTCAAAGTTGCATTTAATTGAGAATTTCGTGCAACTTGCCTCTTTTTTGTTGCATTTTTCAATCCTAACGCAACAGCTTTATTTAAGTAAAGTGGACGTATTTGAGAGGTCTTTTGAAAATCTAAATTTTTTGTTTTAGGTTCTCAAAACAATTCTCAAAAAACATGTTGCTCTAAACTGCCGGTTGAACATGAGTGTTCAAGTTGCTAACTCTGGAGGGTCTGACCCAAAATTGGGCGCGTTCAGTGTAAAATCAACGAAAACAATAGCAACATAGCTCGCTTCTTCATATAATCTTGAGGGTTTTAGTCAAGTAACCGTGAATCCAGTACAAATTTATAATGTAATTAACACCGCAACTTATAGCACAGATGCGTGGAATGCTTATAAAGCAACATGCACTCTTCCATCTTAGGTAACTAAAAATTCGATTTGGCGGATTTTTTGGAGCTTTTTTGGAGCGGTATCTGTTTCTTCCTATTCAACAAACCAAGTTTGTGGCATTTTTATTCCTGATTCAAACATTAATATATCTGTTATGAGTTGGGGAAGTATGGGATTTAATTCCATTTATATGGTTAATGGATATACCAATACTTTTACTATAACTGTAGTTAACAATGGTACAATGTAGGTGGAAAGTTGTAATGACACCTTTGTTTATGTAATATATTAACGTTGCACCAAATTGCCGATTGAACATGAGTGTTCAGGTTGCTAACTCTGGAGGGTCTGAACCTAAATTACAATCAAAAGTAGCATACTCTAGTTTTTTACATTCGCAATATATACAACCTGATTCTGGTTATGATGGTTTATCTGGTGTTAGTTTATAGAGTAATAGTTATGGCTATACGTTTTTCTCTTTTAAGAATGTTACTTTTACTTATGATGGGTCTACTTATTATAAAACCACAACATTAAACTTTAATAATGGAACTCAAACAACGAGTAGTAACTTTCAATATGCTTGGGATAATAGTTATTTATCTTATATTAAGAAATTGTGCGGGATTTCTCTATTTGTGGCTTTTCCAAGCTCTCCAATAAAAGGTGGATTATTAATGTATGCTGGTATTGCTTGTGGGTTGTATAATGATTCTGGCACTGGAAATTTAAAAACGATGGGACTATATACCTATTATCCCTTATATGATTCTAGTTATACTAATTTACAAGCTGTTATGTCTGTCGTATATAATCGGACATAGTTTACTGATAATGGTATAATACTTAGTTTTGAAAGTAGAGGAATTTATAATACTTGGTATTACAATACAATAACAGCAAGCTAGGTTGAAATAATATTGTTTATTTAAAAGATGAGTTGCTCTAAACTGCCCATTTAAATGTAGCACACAGCGCACCTATTTTCCCATTAATATCATTTATTTTAATATATGCATTTAATATTATAAAATTAAAAACTATCAAAACAACAGCACTTTTTAATTTTATACTTATATACATAGAAAGGAGTCAATCATGGCTGACAAGAATGTTCTCATCCAATAGAAGAATGATTCTCGGTCTTACGATAAATTATATCCATTCAGCCCACCAGTTCAATATGTTAATTACACACTCTCTGGTTCATCTTGGTCAAGTGAAACCTATAGTTTTGAATCTACCTATCCAAATTCAAAATATAATTTATCTATCTCTGTATCATCTACAGCTACATCTGCATAGTTTGACGCTTTTACAAAAGCTAAAATTGGAAGTTCATCTACTTCTAATACAATCAAAGCTTTAGGTACAGTTCCGACATCAACAGATATTCCTATTATTTTAAAGGTGGTGAGCAAAGTATGAGTGTAGAAGTTCTTACTCAAGGTGGAGGGGCTAATCTTCAATCAAGGAGCGTTAGTCTCACATCTACTTCAGCAACTACATTTTCACCGCAATCTGGTTATGATGGAATGTCTTTCATAACGGTTACGCCGAATCTTCAAGCAAAATCAGTTACTCCTGCTTCATATTCACAATCAATTTCTCCTTCTTCTGGATATTGTGGGTTGGAAAGTGTTTATGTGTCAGGAGATTCCAATTTAATAAGTTCTAATATTAAAAGTGGAATTTCAATTTTTGGAGTATCTGGAAGCGTAACTGCTGGTTTTGAACTTTATAAAAATAGTTCGCTTTCTTCTAATTCCTCAAGAGAAATAATTATTACATTACCTAAAAGAATTACTAGTCGGAATTATTCTATTGCAGCAATAGGCTATAATTGTTCAAATTATTATGATGATGCTTATTGCTATTCAGAAACTTTAATTAACCCTCTGGTTATGGAAAATAATCCCCATTCTAATGATTGGTTTGGTTATGCTTGCTGTGTTCAAAGCGATGGTAGTTGGCAATATTATGGTCAAATAAACAATGTAGACGTATCAATAAATTCTTCTTCAACAACTGTAACAATTTATGGTCAAACCACGTCTCGTAAACCAAGAGCGTCTACAAATTACGAGGTGTTTTGTGTTTATTAGCCAGCGTAATTAATCATAAATACAAAAACCGTCATACACTTTTATTAAATCCTCTTTTAAATTTCTTTTCAACCTAAAATACCAAAGAAACTCAAAACAAAACTCAATATTAATTAAGCCCAAGAGTCATTACATCTTCCAACATAACAACTCTCAGGCTATATAATTTAATTAAAATTTTAATTAAACTATAGTATCGTTTTTAAAACTATAGTTTACAAAGTAACATTAAAAATCCAGAAATCTTAAGCCTTTCTGGTAATTTTCAACATTACAGGAATATCTTGAGTAGGCACAGTACCCAAAGCTTTAACGACATTAGTAGTTGCATTGCCGACAATTTTAGCTTTACCGAAAGCATCGAATTGAGCAGAACTTGCCGTACTTGCCACGGATACAGAAATATTATACTTTGCATTAGGATAAGTATCCTCAAAGCTATACTGAGAGTTACTCCAACTACCGTGAGTCATAGTAACATTTACATAAGTTTCTTCTATAATAGGATAAATAGTATCATAATCAGAAGAGTTTTTTTGTTTCATAAGAATGTTTTTAGTTGTTGCCATTAAAAGTTATTCCTCCTTTCTTGGTTGTTAATAACTGTTCAAATATTTTTAAATATAGAAATATACAAGCCAATATGTTTTCCCATAAAATCCGCTACTGCTGTAATAATTCATATTAAAATACCAATAATTATTTTGTATGATAGGATACATAGAATATCCTCCAGCAGTAGCAACCCAATAGGGCGATGTTTTAAAGGTTAAATAGCAAGTATCAGAAAACAAACATTGCTATCTATCTGTTAAATTAAAAGATTGAGGATACCATAAAGAAGTAATAGGTGAACTAGAACTAGAAGGGTTTTCTTCCACCATACTTAAAAACATTCCATAAATAGTTGTGGTTGTACTTGGAATAGATGTTAAAAAGCTACCTAAAGATGTTGTTACAACAGTTCTTTTTATTTTTAAATCGTTTTTACCGTAATTACCGATAACTCCGAATATACTAACACCATTCTTTATATTTGAACTAATCAAATTACTATCTCCCCATACAGTAACTTGGCTCAAAGCATCATACCGGCTTTGAGGGGTAATATATTGAGTAGAACTTGAAGGATTAACAGTACGAGATTGTAATGTTGGGGATGAACCTGACGATTTAACCTGTACGCTCAATTAGTTCGGCAATAAAGAGCAACTTTACATTGTTACAATATTCAATGTTCCTATTCCAGAGGTTGTTGAAAGAGAGTGATTTTGAAAATAGTTTGTATTAGATTTAAAAATAATTTTGTCCTGTTTCAGTTCAAGTCGTGTGTTAAAAGTGTATTCTTCCGAATAACGGAAATTACCATTATCACTAACGCCAGAAGCATTTGTATGAGAAAAAGAAAAAGAATTGTATATTGTGCCAGTTGACTCGCTCCACGAAAAAGATAATGCTATATAAGTATTTATATTATTTGGAAAATAAAACTCCATACAATCAAAATAAGTTGTCGAATCATAATAATAATTCTATACAGTCATATTTCCATTATATGATATGTTGTAATGTTTTAAAAAAATCAGTTTACTAAGTGGAATTTCGTAATTTTCCACATAACTCCGAACAGGATTAGAAAATCCTTCATTTAGAGAAGAAAGTTTTTTATACTCAAAATATTTATCATATATCATTAAATCATATAATCTAATCTGTTCCTACGAAGTATTTAATTTATTTATTTTAACACCACTTAACCCATCGTACTGATTATCAGGTAAAATAGTCTAATCAGAAATTGAAGAATTTACTGTTTTAAACTATAAAACAGGAGAATCACCGCACGAATTTATTTGTATTGCCATTTATAGGCAATTATGAACAACTTTAATTAAAAAGAGTTATCCATATTAATCCATTAGCCATTGAAGGAGTTTGAAAGAAAAAAGAAGAATCAGCAACAATTTCTACCTCTATTAAGGAATCAGATATAGATGCTGTAAATGGTATATCATCACGTGCACTAATTATTTCAACATAAGTTGAAGAGGTAGCTCCATAATAACCAAACCAGCGACTTCCATATTGATTACTTATTGAACAGACAACAACACTATCTTCTTCATAATTAAAATTTCTACAATAATAATTAAATGTCATAAATCTATATCCGCTAAAAGCATTTGATGCCGAAATTGAAATTTTTTTATTGGATAGTGTGAAAGAAGACATTTCATCTGAGAAGCAAAAAAAACTATCACTGGCTAATTCACCATTCACTCCAAATATAGAAACTCCAGATTTAATATTCCCGCTAACTAAATTGTTATCGCCATTAACGATTACAGAACTCAAAGCATCATAGCCATTTTGAGGATAAATTGTTTGTTGGCTTGAAGATGGCGTAACAGTTCTTGACTATAATGTTGGAGAAGCTCCTCCTGATTGAACATAGACAGCCAATAGTTCGGCATTTAATTGCGACTTAACTTGATTGCTAAGACAATGAAATAAAATTCCAAATAATTATGATATCATAATAATTTCCAGAAATATTATACCGCACACCAGCAGGAGTTTTATTACTAGATAGCGTTAAATACATTTTGTCGTTTTCAGGGTAAAATTTAGTGATAAAAGTACAAACTACATTATCAGAATTAAGAAAACTAATTCCTCCACCCCAAGTACCTACCCACCGACAGCTACAGACCTGATTAATTGGATAATATTTAGAGTCATTTACTCCAATTTGTCCAGAAGAGGGTAGATTATTACCGAAAAAATAAAAATATGTTCCAAATGTACTGGAATGTTCTTCATCTATTAACAAAGTTCTCTAAGATGTCCGTGAACCTTTATATCTAATATATTTTAAATAAGTTTGCCCATTTTCAGTAGAATTTATTACTTGAATAGACATTAATTCGGCGTTTAAGAACAACTTAGGAATAATACAAAGTTCCTTCGTATTTATAACCAACCCGTAATTCATCACAGTTTATGGTTATAGAAGTGCCTGACACAGAATAGTAATAACGACTAAAATAATTGGTAAGTGCTGTAATAGAACAGCTTGAACCGCTTCCTCTTATGTGACCACACCAATTTACACCATTATCATTATGGCGTGTTCCACTCTTGTATATACCAGTAACAAAGCCAAATAGTATCCGAGTAGTATCCCATGCATTTATAAATTCATCTGAAGAAAGCATTATTCCTACTATAGAAGAAAGGGTTAATGTTTCTCCTACAGATATAGTTAATCCAGAGGAAGTAGCTGTAACATTTGTAAATTGAAATTGTTTGTATCCAGCTAAGCTACCAAACACACCAAAGATGCTTATTCCATTTTTAATGTTGCTTGCAATTAAATTACTATCTCCCTTAATGGTCTAAGTACCTGATAACCATTGCCCAGAAGATATAGTTTGATTATAAGTAGTTGGAGTATAAGTTTGAGCAGATTTAGTAGGAGAAATAGCATTCACTGTTACAGAAGAAAAGCCATCGTAGCCACTACTTGACGCATAAACTGTTTGAGAAGTGGTGGAAGGAGAAATTGTTTTAGTAGTAAGATTTGCTGAACCTCCCACACCTTTCACTTCAATAGACAATCATATTGGCAATTAAGTACAACTTAAACCCATAATTCTAAAGTCGTTCTATAATTAGGCTGTTCTCCTAAAAAAGCTGTCGTTTTCAAGGCTTTTGCATCATTAGTATAAAAAGGATAAAAAGAAATTACATTTTCTTTTATTCCAACTATATTGTTTGTTCCAACATAATAATATTCTGTATTTCCACTTTCTTCTTGATAGCTATGTTGATAATAGCTAGATGCGTCTTGAAACATATAAATTTTAAAAGCCGAATCATAATATAGCCCTGTGCATGAGGCAAAATTAATTATCAAATACATTCCACCCCGATACCGAGTGGATTTCCACCATATATATCTCATAAAAAATCTTTTACAATTAATAAAATCGTTTAGTTGTGAATCATCTAAAACAAAAGTCCAATCATAAGAGCTCCACTTGCCAGTATATGTGGGAGTTGTTAATGTTTCTCCTGTAAAAGAATTATGTACTATGCAAGACATACATATTTAGGCGTTTTCCTGCAACGAAAACGCATCTATTTACCCCCAATCATGCCCTATTTCTGCAAGATTTCTTGCATAATTGGAGGTCTCCCATTAATATTAAAGCCCCTGTGTAATGGGCTTTGCGTGTATAAGAATACACAAACAAACCTATTATATTCATAGGTTTATAAATAATAATACAAATATTTTTGAGTAAGAAATTGTCGGACACGATGACTACCATATATGGTGTTGTTGTAAAATTAACACCCATATATCTTGTGGTTTATAACCAAATAAAATCACGTTTTTAATTCTTAACAATTGTTAAAAATGTCCGACTATTCTTACTCAATACATAAATACTTGTTCGTCGAAAGATTCGTGCTTATTGTTCTCAGACTTCAAAACTGTACTTATCTGTACCTCATGCCTTCATAGAACAATTACACAGTCACTTATCAATCGTCCAATTCGTTTATTCCGTCTACTCTGAGATGATAAGTCTTGCTGTCTCCTTCACCGCCATCATTCTGAACATTAAATTCAGAGAAATCGCTTATGCCACCGTCCAGTATGGAGTTGGTATATCCACTGTTTAACGATGCTAACCAGAGTTCTTGGAATTTTTCTTCACTACCTTTAAATCCAGCTTTTATAGCATAAGTGTATGGACCATCACTCTGTCCTACATTTAAACTAAGGTGCTGGTCTACAGGCACTCCGTTTATTACTTTATAAACATCTCCTGTAGTATATAAAATTAAATCTCCGTCTGTACTTCCCTCAACAGCAGACCGAGGTTTGCCATCAGAAATGTACCACTAAGAGGATTTTCCATCTAATCCCCTAGGAATATAAAAATCAAGTTGTACATCTTTTTCTGTACCTACGTTTTCTACTCGCGCTTCCTCTGTGGATTCTATAGTATATGTAGCATGAACCTTTACGGATACAGTTCCACCACTTCCACCGCCTGAACCCCCTTCACCAGATAGCGCCGCCATACTATACAGTAAGGCAATATTAGAGATAGCTTCATTTGCCATAATTCAGCCCTCCCTTATAACATTACGCTAATTACTGGGTCAGTACCGCTATAAGATAAACGTATTTGATAATACCGTGCAACTTCGAAAGAAGTAATTCCCTAGGGAGCGACCGCTGACTTAGTTAAATCGGCTTTAACACCTGAAATCTAAACATAATCACTCTCTTTCGTTAATCGCCCTTCAACTTTCACACTTCCAGACTTAACCTCAAGTTTAACCATGCTAACTGAAGCAGGAACATGAAATTCACGTTCACCACCAGCGGTAAAGACTACTTTTTCTTTCCTAACTATCATTAAAAGCTGTCACTCCTTTCTCTATAAATAAATATAATTTCGTGTAAACGCCCATAATAAACGAAAGTAGAATTACATTTAATTATAGTAATGTCTTTTTAATTTGTATCAAACTATTTGATACCAAAAATCTCCACTCTTCTGACCAGTTGGCTGGGAGCTACTAACTACAATGTCTGGACCACTACTCATTGCCGTCCACGTTGGAGCTCCAGCGCCATTGCTTTTTAAAAAATAGCCATTCGTTCCCGCAGAAGTGGGGGCATAAAAAGTGGGATTATTATTAGAGCTGCCATTCATTGAAATATTATTTGTTGTCTTACCATTTGCTAAATTATACGCACTGTCCGCTCTGCTCTAAGCACTAGAGGCGGCTTGATTGGCTGAGTCAGCACTTGTCTTTGCAGAGTTAGCTAAATCAGCAGCTTCCGCAGCGGCGTTTTGTGCTGCAATATCTGTTACCGTACCAACATCGCCATTGGGCAAAGTTATCTTTTTAAAATCAAAACTTGCCATTTATTTCCCTCCTTTCTCTTAACCGTTAGGTCTGCTTGTAGCCTCTGTTACACTTGTTACAACAGTTACATCATCAAAAGTGGGAAGTGTAACATTGCTTGGGGTTGTACCAGCAGTAAAAGTATCCGTGCCTTGTGTAAAAGATGCAGCCGTTCCATCTGTTACAGAAATAGTTACATTTCCATTTGCTTGCGTAACACTAACAATAGTTGGAATGTTTGCACTAAAACTATCTACTCCTCGTTTAAAAGAAGGAGCCGTCCCAGCAGTTACAAAACCATTAGTCTTAACTTTACTTACGGTGCCAGTAGTACTTGTCACATTATGAGTATGAGTGATACTTGCTGCGCTAATCTCAATGCCCAATTTCTCCCAAGAGCTTGCACTAGCAGTTCCATTAATGTCTTTAATACAAATCCATTCTGAATGCCCAGTGGTTTCAAGCCATACATCTCCAACCCTTGCGGAAGTTAAAGCCTTAATTTCAGCATCAGTTGTTTTTGTTCCTTTAAAAGTAAGGAAACTACCAAGCTATTCAAAAAGAGAGTTGGCATGATTATAAGCATCTACACCCTTATCATAAGCTTGTTTTACCGCGCTTGCAGAACCAACCTTTTCAGTAGAAGTGCTTGTTACTGTAGTATCTATATCACTACTATGTAAAGCTGTGCTATCTACTAATTGATAAGGAGCGGTTACATCAGGTAATTTAATTTTACTAATATTAGCCATTTTAATCTCCTTTCTAATATTTATATTTATCCGTCTGTACAACACGGATAAATTAAAAACTCATCTAAATTAATAAATGAGTTTGATTTATACTTTTTTGTATTATATTAAAATTTATTAGATTTTATATTAAATTTTACATAACACAAAAAGAGCATATTTATAAAATCTAAAATTAAAAAGGTAGATTTCATAAATACAGCTCTTTTTGTTTTTTTATTAAATTGTAATAATAAAAAATTGTTTTTATTCGGACGGGTTATTTCTCACTTGTTGATATTTTTGCAAAAGTTTTCCTTCGATTAATTCAAGTTGTACTTTTTGCTCTTTAGATAAATTATATTCATCAATAATTTGAGGAAAAATATAAAACAAAAGTTCATATAAAACTTTATTATTATCCGTCATATTATTTGGCAAAGCATATAATTCTACACCTACTTCTTCAGCAAAACCGCTGTTACAACTTGCAGACTCTCTGGCAATTCTATATATCTTTTCTTTGTTACTTCCAGTTAAAATAATATCAATTTTATTTTGAGCCAACGAATATTGCAAACCAGTAATTAAAGCTAAAGATTCAAAATAATATTGAGAAACTGTTGCGATTTCTTCTGCTACTTTAATATCCTCATCGGTAATTTGAATTATTCTATCATTTCTATCCTCATCCTTAGAAACTATAAAATTACCTTGTTTTGTTGCTAAATAAAGAATACGAGATTCCTTGTCCATTATAACAAAACATTTTTCTCCATCGTCGAGGGTTACTTTTTTATCAACAACGATAAAATCTTTTAAATTATTTTTTGTTCTTGTCATAAACTAACTACTCCTTTTTTATTTGTAAAGTAATTATACAATAAGAAATACAGTCTGTCAAGCACTTTTGTAAAATTTTTTAGAAAACCGAGAGAAAGACATTACGTCTCTCTCTCGGTATTATATCATTCTTCAGAATCAAGTTCTTCTAATCCTAAAAGCACCATAATTGCATGACGCAAATACTCATCTTTTATTTCATAGGTAGAACCATCTGGAAGCTTTATCTTAGAAATATCCATAGCTTAATTCCTTAAGCTATTTGTAATTGAAATTCCTAATTACTCGCCCTTAGCGACAGGAGAAACCTCGATTTCAACAGTCTTGGCAGTCTTGGTGATAACATCGGTCTCAGGAGTGACAGCAACACTGAAGGCAGCAGTAGCATCAGCCTTATCGTAGCTAACACCAGTAACAAGAGCATTCTTAACTTCGGTACCAGCGAAAGTAGAAGTTGCAGCTTCACCAACAAGCGTAGCAGATTTAACTTCGGGCTTAACATACTCAACCTTGTTAACAATAGTGGCACTATTAGTAGCAGTAAAAGCGACTTCCTTAAGAGCAGTATCAGCAGTGGTTGCGACAGAATAGCTCTTACCAGTAAACACAGGTGCATTAGCCAATGCAGCGGCAGAAACTTCGCTTACAGTATCGGTAGCAACAGACTGAAGCTCATTAGCAACAAAGGTATCCTTAGCCTTAGCACCACCAGAGAACTTAGTAGTATCAATAATAGTAGCAGAACCACCATTGAAAGTACCAAAGTCAACCTTACCAGCATTGAAAGCACCCTGAGCAGTAACAGCCTGAGCAGTTGCAGCATTGGTGAAAGTCAAGCATTCAGCATCATCTGCATCAATAGCGGCAGTTACGCCCTCAGAAGCAAAAGCTGCCTTGGTCGCTTCACCCATTGTAGGAGCAACATAGTCCTTGCCGGTCCAAGTAGCGGCAGCACCAGCAGTATAGAAACCGTCCTCAAAAGCAGCGGGGGTAAAGGCACCTTCGGTAAAGGAAGCTTTACTACCACCAGTCAAACCAGTAGCAAAAGTCTTATCAGCAGCGGTAAGCGAAATTGCAGGAGAACTAATAGTACCCTCAATCTGAACGCCACCCTCTGCAACTTCACCGAAAGAAGCAGTCTTCAAAGCAGAGAAAGAACCACCCTCCTTGGCTGCAATTGTACCAGATGGAGTGAACTCAGAGGTGCTAAGAGTAGCTTCAGTTTTAGTGGCGGAATCACCAAGGGTAACGGTTACTGTACCACCCTTAATTGCATCAGAATTAATAGTACCGGCAGGAGTGTAATCAGCCTTGGTAAGAGTAGCATCAGCAGCCTTAGAAGTAACAGCAGCATTACCAGCAACAGTGACTTCCTTCATGGTAATGCTGTCAATGGTCTGAAGAGTGGTAGAACCAGAAGCCTTATCAGCATAGGCCATTGCACCAAGACCAAGAGCAGTCTGAAGTTCAGCAACAGTAATATTGTGGTCAAGCTTAATAGTAGCAATAGTAGTGCTGGTAGGAACATAACCAGTCAGATTAGTCTTTGTGCTACCGATGGCTTCCCATTTAAAAGTAGCAGTTTCACCATCACCGCTTTTAATAGTGATATACTCAATATATTCACCAGAAGCAGCTTCACCAGAAGGAACAAGATAAATCTTATACATAGTATCAGCGGAAGCAGTAACGGAAGGACCAGTTGCAGCACTACCATCGGCATCAATCACGACATCGAAATTGTGAATCTTACCAACAGCAGAATCAACATAACTCTTAACAGCCTCAGCGGTAGGAAGGTCAGCGCTCTTAGAAACTTCTGTGGCAACAGCCTTCCAAGCGGCAGCTCCGAGAGCTTCAAGAGCGTGACTACCAAGAATGGTAGTCATATCAGCACGACCCTGAGCATCCTTAATAGTTACAGTAGTGCCATTTGCAAGCTTAATTTTAGAAATATCAGCCATAATAAAATCTCCTTTTTATATTCAAAGATTTAAAAACAAATTAAATTACTTAATTGTTTATTTATTAATCCCAAGGTAAATCTAATTCCAAGCATTCTGTATCAGAATCATTAAGCTTAAGAGCAATAGAATTAACACCCTCGGTAATAATTTTTTGCGAAATTGTACCATCCGAATTATTTCCAGCTTCTTGATACAATTTCATGATACCCGCAATAGTATCCGTAGCTTCAGGAGCTACATTTCTAAATTCAGTACCAGTCCAAACAAAGATACTGCTATTAGAATTTTTATCAATATACAAATGGTTAATTCCCTGTTCTAGCTCCTTTGTATAAGTACTATCAGTATAGAATTTATTATTCAGGAAATAACCGTTCAAAACTACGTTGTTGCTATTATCTTGATAGGACAAAGTTTTAAAGTTGTCTACACCATTACCAACCTTAACTCTCAAACCATATTCTTCAGTATCTACAAGACACACTTCACCATTAGCAGGAATAAAACTATTCTCTACTTTTTGATAATTTACTTCTTTATCCTTACGAAGCTTAATAACAGTATTAATCACTTTTGCCATTGGTAGTCCTCCCTTCCTTAATTATTATGCTTCAGGAGCACCGCCACCATCAATAATTAAATCATCCAACAGAGACACCATATCCTGTTGATAAACTATCTGGTTCATTTCACCATCTTTATTGACAGTGTATGTGTTCCATTTACCATTCTCAAGTACAGATATGGTCTCACCTTCGTAGTTACCATATTTAGCAATCCAATATTGAGCTTCAGCAAAATTCTCAAATTGAGTCTTTTTTACAATGCTCTTCAAATTACCTTTTTCATCATAATAGCTCAGTTCAGCATTCTTCGCCTCACTGTTGGTCACAATCAAGCTCTCTTCGGGGATGACTTGCTGTGCAATGCCATTTTCAATTTTTGCCTTGTCTACATACGCTAATTTAAACATTAGTCATCCTCCTTCCTTAAGCTTTTACACTTACAACATAGTAGCCATCTATATACTTCTGTTCATAACCTTCTGCAATATATTTCTCAGGTACAACAGCACTAAACTTACCACCCTTAATAACAACTTCAGGCTCTTCGCCACCACCGTTGTGCTTAAAGTTAACTTCGCCATTGCTATAGAATGTACCACCTTCAATGAGTAACTTACCAGAGTTCATTACATCATTCAACTTGCGCATACCAATATTGTAAGTCCCATCAGTAACCTTGAAATTACCACCTTTAATAACCATTTCGTAACCATTGTTGAAAATAGTACCGTAGAAGTTACCACCATTAATATAAAGCTTACCATTGTCATCATTCTTAATAACATAGAAAGCGTTAATAAATGTACCATTATTAATAGTCAATTCAGGATATTCTGCCATTTCGCCAGCTTTGTAATCCTGTGCATAATCCCAATAACCATTGGAAATCATGCTCGAAACAATCCGAGGAGCTTGGAAAATACCATCATTAATCACAGTATTACCATGGTTGACCATGGTATAATAAGAATTACCCTTCTCATCAACACTGCGAGTATAACTACCATTCTCAATAGTTAAATTACCATTGTTGTTAATAGCGGGTTTACCATTCTTGTTGCATTCAACACTACCGTTACCAGTGAGAGTTAAAGCACCATTAACATCAACATTAACAGGAGTTTTCTCGTTATCAACAATAACTGCATTGTTCATATCAAGAGTAAACTTCTTGTCAGCATTAATAACTTCATCTGCACCAAGACCACCACTCAACTTAATCGTGCCGCCATCACTTACAGCCGCAATAGCTTCACTGGCAGTATTATACTTTTGTCCATTAACTTCCATGGAAGTATCAGATGTAGTATCACCATAAATCTTAATAACATCAAGGTCAGCCTTCAGAGCATAATCCTTGGCAAGCTCTGTTCCAAGACTTTCAATCTTAGTATTAACCTTACCAATCTCAACAGTTACAAGATTAGTAGTCTCTTCTTTAGTGTAATAATTACTCAGGTCAACAGCATGAAAAATCTCCCAGCTATCGCCATCCCAAATATACAATTTGCTATCTTCAGTTACTTGATAAATGTCACCAGTTTCGGCACTTTCAGGAAGTTCAGCCTTCGTAGCAACAGTACCAATAAAATGCATAGCACCTTCGTTGACACCAACATACTTAAGTTCTCCCCATGTAGAAGTGCCATCACCAATCTTAATCTGACCCTTGTTCTTACCATCAAGAGTTACACAAGGTTCACCAGCTTTAGGAATGTAAGTGTTAGCCACTGCATCCCACTGTGCCTGAAAACCGCGACGCAGTTGGATGAGCGTTTGCAGCTTATTAATATCAGCCATTCTTGTCTTTACACCTCCTATTTACCTAATTAAAATGTTTTGCAAAATATTTTAATTCGCTATAATTAAATAGCTATTTATTTGAAAAAGACTCCTTAGAACCGTGGGACTCCACCACCATCTACCAAGTTATCTTCCAAATACTTATCCATATTCTTATTTTCCCATGCTTCATTCTCTTTATTATACATGAGGATGTCTTTGTTTTCTACTCCACTTTCAGATATCTTTACATCTTTTAAATCTTCAAGCTTCATATCTTTTGCGGGAATTTCTTCAATTCCAGCATTTAATACACCATATAATACTCCTCTATTATAATTAGGAGAATCAGGCGTTATCAGTGTCATTCCACTATAATCTCTTCTTACCATCGTAAATAAAACTCTCCTTTCATTTCTTTTAATAAGAAGTATTACCCAATTTCATATGTCAATATAAATTTGCCTTTGCAAACAGTGGTTATATTCCCTTTTATATCACAAAACTATACGTCGTACAAATAGCCTCCGTATGTTAGAAATTTCGTATCAGTTCCTTTAATTTTAATTCGCCAAACTTTCGTCTTTTCTTCATCTTTTTCATTCTTAGAAGTGCTTTCAAGCTCAACAAATTCAAAATCTTTTTCGATTAAAGGAGGAGTAGCGTTATTATACAAAGGATGCTTTCTAACTGTAAACCTTGCTTTTTCTCCTTCTCTTGGACTGTATTCCTAATTATCAGGAGTATAAATCTGTAAATCTATTACGCAGTCATCGCCACGAGTTAATGAAATTACCCCATTATTTATTTTTAACAAAATCCTACTCCTCCTTTCTTGTTATATTAATCGTTAATATCATCCAAACCTTCCACCTCTTCTATATTTAGTAGAAAGTGGATTTACCTGTCCTAATCCATTAAAAGGATTAGAACTATTACTCTTGTTCGCACTCTTTTGTTTTGCAAACATTTCTTTAAATTCTGTCTTAGGTTTTTCTTCCAACGCCAACACTTCTTTGGCACGCAACTCCATCAAATGATTACACATCATTGCTACACAGTCAACTCGGTCATCATGCATATTTTTTTGCTTGGCATCAGGAGAAAGTTCAAAAACAATCGTACCATTTGGTCTTTTTTGCTTTTGCATACCAACTAACTCTTCTTTAGTTAAATCAATCTATATCAAAGAGTTCATTTCATCAAACGAAACCTTTTCATATCTTATTGAAGTTGTTCCATCGGAAGCAACCTCTTCAATTTCCATCTCGTTACGAGCATTTAAACTCTTTGGAAACATTACTAATCCTTGGTTAATTGCAGCTTGAGTTCTTTCATAAGCTTGAACTTTATCACGTTTAAAATTAAATAACTGCAATTTTCTTATATTTGCAGGATAATCATCTGCGCGTAATTTCATGTATGGGTCTTCTTCATCTATAAGACCTAAATGACGTTTACCATCAGAACCGACCCAATCATTTAAAAGGAACTGAGAAATATCAAATCCTCCACCGCCAGCACCAGCATCAATACAGACAAGTTCAATATTATCATAATCTAAAGCACCTCTATTATAATTTATAATAAGGTCTTTTATCATTTCAATTTGCTGAGGCTTTTGAATTATTGCCTTATCACCATTAGGCAAAAGCTCAATCAAGTTCTCACAGTTAACTATTTTTAACATTAAACCCTTTTCTTTATCTCTGAACAATTCTCCTATTAAAACAATAGAATTATCTAATTTTGATGCGGGGTCGTAACAGACGATATATTTTTTCTCACCATCGTTTTCATATACTGGATAGTATGCAAAACTGTTTCGCAAAATCGTTGAACGTTTTACAAAAACATCTTCACCACCGTCTCTATCAAAACGATTCTTGTACTCACGTTCTGCTTTGTATGGATTAGTAGCAAATGCGTTATCAACTTCATCCTAAGTAATCAGTGGTTTCATAGGCTTACCATTCATAAAAGGATGTAATGAAAACTCACAACTAATATCACACACAAAATAATTTGGGTCTCCTAATAACATTTTTTCAAATGCCATCTTATATTGGTCAAAAAGTTCGCTATCAATACCTTCAGCAGAACTTAATAATAACTTTTTGTTCGGTAGCTGTCTTGGATATATATCCGTATTAATACCATCACCAGTAATAAAGTTTGTATCCTGTGCAGTAAAAGGACGAGACAATGCAAAGAATGTCCTGTCTATTTTTCCCGCTTCATCATAAACCTATTTTTAATCGACCCATTCCCAATGTAAACTATTTCCATTTTCATCTACTCCAGAAGTTTTTCTTCTTCCCCTACAACAATCTCTAATTCCACACCGAGGATTTGAGGGACAATTATGATATTTCTCTCCAGCTTCTTTAGCTGTTTCAAATATTTCTCCTGTTTCAATACAACGAACCCTTTTAGCTCTTGGATTCTTGGCTCCGTTTACATTGTAATGATTTTGGGACATTTTTTGTTTCGTTTCTTCAGAAAAAACTCTATCTTTAAATATTTCACTTAGACGTTTTTTAGTTTCCTCTGATAAATGTGTCCCTTTCATGTGATGCTAATGACTCTCATAGAACTTTTTGTTACTTTTACTTATTTTTTCTTTTTCCTCTTCTGTTTTAGCATGATATATACCTCCATAAGTACAATTGTACCCATAGTTAGAATCTTTTGTCTGATATTTTTCTATTAAATCATATTCTAATTGACAGGCTTCTTCCATACTTAAACCAGAACTTATAATTTCATGACTAAAATTATCCCAGCCATATTTTAAAATAGCTCTTGCTATTGCTGGCTAATTGTATTCCCCATTTTTGTTCTATCTTAAATACCGCTATCCATTTTTACCCCATCTTTTATTTACGGGCTAATTAGTCATACCAATATATCGCTTCCGATTTAATTTGTTTATATGCTAATATACGGTATATTCTTTTTCGTCTATTTTACATCACTTCTTTTCAATTAATTAGACTATATCTTATTCTTATTAAAAGAATCTCCCCATTTCGGGTTTCCCCTACTCTCTTTCGAGATAGTCGTTGAGCCTTCTCCATTTTACAGGAGCTTGGTTGCTGATTGTTCATTATTACAACTTTTAGGATTTAACCATAAGCCATCTTAATTATTTTTTCTGCTTTCGCAACTTTTACGTTTATATTTTCATATTCCGCTTTAGTTAATTAAGCCTTAGAAGTTCCCAGCAGTTAAAGGAGTATTTTTTCGAACATATCACTATGAACGTCAGCGTTTTCATAAGGATTTCACTGAAATTGCTTCTTATACCTACGATGTTCTTTATTACACTATTTAACGTATTAATTGTACTACCATTATACAAGCTAACGGTATATCCACTCTTAGGATGAATAAACGGGTCTGCCTAAGTATTTGCTCTAATACACTCATCTAAAAATACAGAAGATGTTCCCAGCAAAGAAGCGATATTACCTTTTGCCATATCTTCCATCTTCTAAAATGTTTCTTGAGACTGACCTCCACTTGGAGCCATAATATATGTATTAGTATTTGGTAACAAAAGTGCTCTTGCCATCATAAAAGGTGCAGCTAAAAACGACTTACCACTGTTACGACCCATAAGCCACACACAGTTTGCAGGACACCAACTACTTAGTAAAACATATTTTTGCATATCAGTTAACTATATTTTAAAAAAATCTTCGATAAATCTTGTTGGGTTTGCTCTTCCCCACTAAATTATTTTAGTATATTTTTCAAAAATTTCTTTTCTTTTTGGAAGCAGTTCATAACTAAAGTCATTAAAAATAACATTAATCATTAATAACCACCCCAACTATCGCCATCATCACCGTTTTCTTTGTCGTATTGACGTTTTTCTTCTTCCAATTTTTTCTCGGCTAATTCACGTTTAGCCAATCTTAAATTTTCAGTTAGCGTGGCGTTTTCTCTCTACAACGAAAGCAATTTTTTAAGCTAATCTTGACAAGTTTTGTACACTTCCGCTTCACTCATACTAAGTTGATTGAAAATAGCTGCAAAACTTGCATCAGCAGCTTGATTAATACTCTTGCTAGTCTCAACATCATACATATTAAGAATAGCATTTTCATACTTCATCTCATTCATCTTAGCCATAATACCAGAGAATGTGTTTTCACCTTTGGCTTTACTGATAGCGTAACGCTCGCCAAAGCCATTATCTCTACTAAAGCTTGTAATTGTTTCGAGCTCTTTTTTCTTTAATTCAGATAACGCTTTTAATTCTGAAACAGGAGCATCTTCATCACTTTTCTTTCTATATTTTTCATTTAATTCACGAATATTTTTAAAAGAAAGGACAATCTAAATAGCAGCTTGGACTTTAAGTCCATCAAGCTCCATACCCTATTCCATCATACCAAGTAAATCTTTATAAAGAATTTTTCTATTCTTTTCAATTTCAAAATAAAACGGGTCATAACCAACCATCTTAATAACTTGTCTTTTTGCTTCGAGGTCAGCTTTACTCCATTCTTCTTCTAAATCTTCAGGCACATTGCCTGTATTGCTGTTAATTATTTTATCAGCCTTTGAATCCCCTTTGTTTTGATTCACATCAACATCGGGTGATTCCAAAAAAACTTTTCCTTTTAAAGTAGCACTGCGAGAAATAACACTCATATATTCTTCAACTATATGAGTTTTTCTATCTTTCTCCTCCATTGTTTTTTTAGCTTTAAAATAACTAACATCATCATAATATATATTAAGATAACTACAAAGCCATTTCATTGCTTTTTCGCCATCTTTGTTTGCTTTTTCATAAAACAAATATTCGTATAAATTTTTACAACAATCCATACAAATATGTGTATGCATTTTTCCATTAGCTTCTATTCTACCCAAATTCCCTTCATTATATGCAAGGAAATATTTATCTTGTGGCAATGCTTTTCCACAACATGAACATACATATTTATCATACAATGGAACAAACCTATTAAAATATTTTGTCCAATTCTAATAAAGCTTTTGTAAATATTCGGGTATTTTAGGCTTACTTTTTTTCTTTTCTGTTTTTTTAGTAAGATGGGTGCTTAATTGCTCTTTAGTTGAATCGTTAGAAGTATCTATTTCATCATTTATAATTTTATCACAATCATCAATAACTTCTTGATAAGCTTCTTCGTATTCCAAGTATTTCTTGTAATCAAGCTATCTTACACTTCCATCTTCTTCTTTATAAAAATTAATAGGGTCAAAAAAAGTATTATAATCAACAGAATCTACAAGATTTGGTGTACCAAAGTCCCCAACAATTTCTTTTAGAGCCTGTTTATGCTCATCTTTTAAAGAATATTTCCAAGATTCTCCAAATTCCTCTTTTTTTCTTTGTGTCTCCATTTTCTTTTGAATGGCATCTAATCTTTTCTATTCTTTAGCAATGGCAGCTTTGGCCCTATTGTTTGTTAATTTAGCCATTTAACACACCTTCTAAACCTTTTAATTCCAAAAAATTTAATTAATCTACAATTTGAAACCAGAAGTCTCCTGCTTTCTAATCAACTGGTTGTTCTTTGCTGATAGCGATATCAGGCAAATTATCCACGGTTTCCGCAATATTCTTGTTATTTTCATTAATATTATTACGGAAAGTGTTGGCTAATCCAACTGTCACTTCCTTGATTAGAGTTTTAAGAGACTTTCTGCGAGCAGGTCCAGCCATAAAATTCACCATCCTTCTCTTAATAATTAATTACTTCTTAGGTTTCCCCTAAAGCAATAACAACCAAACATCTCTGTTAATTACACCGTTCTATCTCAAACCATACATCTTTTGGTATTGTTTTACTACATTTTCCAGCTATTCATCGAAAATTGTGTCTGTCCCAGCATTAAACCCTAAACTATTAAAAAGAATCTTAGCCATCTTAACAGCTTCATTATTATTGTCTATGTTTAAATAAGGTACTTGACCAGCCATAGTTCTAATATTGGTTTTATCAACTGGAGCTTTATAACCAATTGCAGCTTTAGCATAATTTGGTAAACCAAAACCTCTAATATATTTACCACCAATTTGCATTGTGCGACTCTTAACTTCATTGGAATAATTTCCTTCTAAAACTTTAAAGGTGTTTCCACTTACGTCACAAACCATGCCAACATGGTCAGCTTCTCCAGTACATTCTCCAACTCCGTTATCTTGCCAATCGTAAAAACACAAATCTCCAATTTGAGGTTTATAACCATCTCTTTCTTCCCATCTTCCATTCTTTTGATAGAGAGCTATCATTCTATTACAACTACATTCAGGATAAATATATTCCGTCAAATTTAATCTCTCTCCAAGAGCAGAAACGGTAGCTGCACACCAAGGTTCTGTATACAGCATCATATGGTTTGCTGGTAAGGGAGTTATCCTATTATAAATATCAATAATCCATTTATGTTTACCATTGGCTACGCTAAAACCAACCCAACGATAAAACCATTCAACCGTCGTTTTTCTCAACTGCTATTCCGTCATCGTTAATTTCTCCTTGCCAAACTTCATTTCTTTTATTTTTGAGTTCAGCTTGTCGTTTCATCCACTCTTTGTGCTCTTTTGCATGTTGCAAACGAGCAGCTTGCCTTTCCTTGACTTTTTCAGGGTCGGCTAAATATGGTTTCCAGTTTTTTTGAAAATCTTCGTGAGTTTGCCACCATTCAGCTTTCATGTCTTCTAAAATATCTTCAAATGGTCGCTCAATCAAATCTTCCTCGGCAACTCCATTTTCTCTTTGTTTTTCTAGGTCCATTTGCCTCATTAAAGCATGACGAGCTTCTTGATGTTTAATCCTTTTTCTTTCGTTGCTCGCCTCTCTTGCTTTTTGATGAGGAGACTGAGGTCCCTTTTTTTCTTCATCTGCTTTTTGACACAACTCTTGGATTTTTTCTTCAGACAAACCTTCGTATTCTGGAATTTCAGGGTCTCCAACATCTTGTCTATACTTCCTAGCTAACGAAGTATATCTATTTTCAGGCCAAGCAAAAAATTCGTTTGCATAAACTCTATCGCAGTTTTTAGCCTCTCTACTAAACTTAATCATTGGATATCCTAAAAATGCAGAAGACCAAGCTTTTTGTTTTCTAATTTCAGGAAGCATTGAAACATATCCTGTAATTTTATGAGATGGTTTGGTAGTTCCATAAATAGAACCAAACACAAAATCAAGCTAATCTTCCATTGCAATGGTATCAAGAATTTTGTATTCTAAAGATTCAATTACATTAGAAACAGTTTCTTTATCATACCCTGTTTCCTCCATAATTGCTTTAATCAATCTAAATCTTGTCATTGTATCACCTATATAAAAAGCCCCAAGCCACCATAAGATGACTTGGAGCTATTTTTTAGTTTATACAGATTTCTTTATCCAAAAGAAATCTACTTTGTCGTTCACTTTATATAAGTTTCTTTATCCGAAAGAAACCTACTTTGTAAATTAGTTGCACTTAACTAATTTGTTGTTCTCTATTTTTAAATTAACCCGTTTATCTTTAGCGAATTCTATTAACTGGTCTGGAGTATTGTCTTTATTTCCATATTTTTTATGAAATTCGTTATGTAATTCTGCTGTTAAAACAGCTCCGTATCCATTTTCTTCGTGTTTTTTCTTGTTTAATTCTATCATCTGTTTATACACCTAATCAGGTATTTCTGAGGCAGAATTGTATTGTTCTAAATTTAATTCTACTATAATTTCATTTCTTATTTCTGAAAAAGGTTTAAACAAATGATGAACAATTAAATTATTTTTTAAACCAGAAATACAACAGGAATAATTCCAATATTTTTTACTATCTTCTTTCCAATCAAAAAGATTATATCTTAACAACTAATTAAGATTTTCAAAACCGTTATTCCATAAAGATAAATTAGAACGCTGTAGAATCTTTTGACAGTTAATACATCCTATATTTTGCCACATTAAACTTTTTATTAACTTATAGGCGTCATGTCCACAACGATTACAATGTACCCAGCCCCATTTTCCCCAACCATTAAATTGTGTAATTTCTATATCTCCATCAAATTTTTGAAGAATTTTTTCTTTTGCTTCTTCTTCAGTAATTTCTAATTCTCCACTACATTTTGCACAACGACAACCCCGTATTAGTCTCCGTGGTGTAATTGAGTATTCATATCCACAAACTTCATGCCTAAAACAAGCTTTCTGTGAATAGCCGTTATACTCTTCTGGATTTAATAAAGTATACTCTTCATTTAAACCATTGTAACTTAATTCATCATAAAAAACGCTTAATGGTTTATAATTAGATGCACAATTCGGACAGCGATGACCATTCCTAAATTCGGAAGCTCTCACTTTGTAAATAGTTCCACATTTTTTGTGAATTACTTCTGCATAATCTGTAATTTTTTCTGGAACTGTAATTGGTTGATAATCCGGGTCTTCATTTAAAATTTTTTCTATTTCTTCTTTCTAATATCTGTTAGGAGGTGTAACTTGACACACTCTACACCGAGGAGAACGCTGAAATAATTTATACGTTATCCAAAAACTTTGTCCGCACGCTAAATGCTTTATTTCTATTTTTTCTCCTGCTGAATTGTATTCTGAAATAACTTCATATTCATTTCCAAATTTTTCTATGAATTTGTTTTTGAAATCATTTTCTCTTCTTATTCTTTTTTCTTCTTCGGTCTTTTTCTTTCTCATTTTATCTTACCTCTTTTCGATAAAATACAAAAGGAAACCACGGGAATAAGAGGAATCCCGTGGCATTTTACTTAATTAAAGTTTGCAACCTTTAATTAAAACCTTATAAACTTAATTAATTACGCCTTTGCCACGGAAGAGAACTTTGCATAAGGAACGCCGTCACGAGCAGCAATGGTAAGCTTTTCTCCAGTCGCAGGGTTGTGTCCAACGCGCTCGTCACGATGCTTACCACCAATGGTAACTACAGAGCCAACCTTAACCGCATCGTTCTTGGCAATAACATCGAGGAGAACCTCGCTCATGCCCTTGATAACAGCGTCAATATCCTTCTTGGAAACATCTGCACAAGCCTCAGTGTCCTTAATAGCAGCAATAAATTCATTCTTAACCATAATATTAAATACTCCTTTAAATCTTTTTAATTTTAATTTTAAAATTACCTTTTAAAAACCTTTATTTATCAAGGTTTTCCCTTGACTCGCTTTATATATAACACAATTTTGTATTCTTGTCAAGAGTTTTTGAAAGTTTTTTCGAAAATTTTAGAAATTGTTTCTATTATTCCTCGGTGTGAGATTCAACAACCTTAATGGATTTGTAACCACCCCTAGATTTGTTGTTACTCCAAATACCGAGCTCAAGCATAATCTTAGAAATCTTCTTGCAACGATAAACGCCGTATGAATCTTGGAAGCAAATAGCGTTAACTTTATATTCGCCCCAGCGCTGAGTATTTGCATCATTCAAAATCTTCTTTTCAACAAGCTTGTTATACTGATTAACACTAATTCTCTGAAGATTCAAATCATCATACTTACCCAAGAAAAGCATAATTTCAGGCTCTTCGGCAACATAAATTGTCTTATCACGACCTACATGTTCTCTATTAGTAACAGTATAATTTGCATCCTGTGGATTCAAACCAACCTGTCTATTCTTAAGAAGACCAACTCTCTCTAATTCTTTACGCTCGTATTTAGAAACCTTAATCATAAATTAATCAATCCTTTTTATTTTTAAATTTGGAAGGAGCGTTTCTATTCTTCCTTCCACCTACGCAGACATTATTTTTTTAAAAAAGTGGTGTTTTTGCCTTATTTTATATGAGGAAAAATAAGGCGAGGTTTTTCGGCTTAAATCGTAACATTTTGTTTTTTAGCGCGCAATCTTTTCATTCGTTCAGCAGTTAATATATTATTCCATTCCACCTAGCAAGTAGCACAACGCTTGTGAATTCTCTATGTTACACTATTATGTTCTATCTCTTTACCGCAATCACAACAATAATATTTTTCTTTAGTGCAATTTCTTACTAATTTTGCACAATCATCACAATATTTTTTAGGAGTTCCACCTTTTTCATAATTGCGAGAATATGGCAATAATTTCCGACATTTTTGGCATCTAAAAGTTCCGAATTTCCTCATTTCTAGCCATTTTCCGCACAAATAGAGGTCATTCCGACCCAATAAAATTACCTTTTCATCTTTCTCCGCTTCTTTGAAATCTTCTTTGTCCATAAATATAGGAGTCACTCCAAGTCCATGATTTATATCTATGAATCCTAAATCAAACAATACGTTTCGTTCTTTTGTGAGAGAAAAACTTGGCTTTAAATCAGCGTCATTTCTTAACTTTTTATTGTATTTCTCAAGATAATGTATATTAGGTCTACTTAAATAGTTTTCCTAAATTTTTGTCCATACATATAAAGTAAATAAATATTTAGCTCGTGCCATTGTAATTGGATGATTCTTTACACTGACATTTTTACGCCTTGATTTAATATCTTTTACTTCTTCGTCTGTTATATAATATGTATCAAGATTTAAAAACCAGTTTAGCACCGCTTCGGGAATTTTTATTTCTTTTATTTTCCTAAGCTAAGATGATTCTTTTGGGTTATCAGGGTCAACCTTCCAATTCTTCCAAGTTGTATCTACCAACTTATTAACTCTATTAAAAGTTACATTAGGGTCATAAGTTGGTACATACTTCTTGCACTTTTCTTTAATCGTTTCTTTAACCCATGCTTTATTCCAAGAGGGCTAATTTCCAAGTGTATATTCCGTCTTAAAATATTTTACCAGTAAAGCAGCATCTCTCTACCACTTTTGAGAAAAACCATTCTAAAGAACTTCTTGAATATAACCCTCTTCATCATAAATGTCAATCATAAAAAGATTCCTCCTTTATACCTTTTTCCTCTTCTTCAATTTCCTCTTTGTGACTTACAAGTACTCTCTCAATAGAATACTTCTCATATAAAAACTCTAAAGAACCATTAGGATTCTTTTGAGGAAAATAATAAACAGAGGTCTTTTTTCTTATATTCTCATATATTTGTCTTCCAACTAAAGCCCAAAGAATATTCTTGTTATAAGACTGTTTATCAACATAAAATAAATATATTAAATGGTTTGCTAATTGTTCTTCATTAGAGCAAATATTAGTTAATAAATCTTGTCTTAAAATATTATATTCTAAATCTCTGTCAAGAACTTTGCTTGGGTTTACTGTCTTACTTGCAAATACTCCATCAAGAGCTTTTTCTGTTCTTTTAGCTGCCCATTCCTTAATTCTACTTGATACTAAATCATTAATTTGTTCATATATCTTTTTGTTAATTATAAAACCATCAGACATTAAAGCATGATAATCAAAGTTTTGAGAAGAACGGACTTTTTCTCTAATATGAAAATCAACATTTTCAATATATTTACAAATTTGATTCATTACGCAATCAGAATCAACCACAGGAAGAAAATGCTTATAACATCTAATAAATTCTTTTTGACTTTCATTTAATAAATTCTCATCTTTAGCTAACAACTCTTTTAAAGAGCAAGCAAATCTAAGCTGGCAATCTTGGTCATTTTTCTTAACAAATTCATTATATTCTTTACTTAAAGTATTATATTTGTATCTGAAAAAATAAGGCTTTTTATCAGCTAAGAGAGAATTAAGAAATTCTTTTCTTTTAATTTCTTCTGGAGAATCTTCTGGATTTATATGTTGATATTGTTTCCAAATTGTTGCTTCTGCTTTAACATTTTCACCAATCTTAGTTTTATCTATCTGTCTCGACTGAGCCGCACAGCACGACCTAACTCTGTCTTGCAACAATTTTTCTTCTTTACTGCCTTTTTCAAACAAAGGTAACATACCAACAAATGTAGAACAAATATTAGTAATTTGACCAATTCTTGTACCAAAACTAAATGTATCAGTATTATACAAATCCAAATCAGTCATTTCTCTCGCTGGCTTTTTATGAGGCTTTTTAGCGTTGTAAGTTACTACTCTTTGGTCAGGATAAACACCATTAATAAAATTTGGATTATCACAGGTAAATATAATGTCATAATCATAGTCACTTCCTGCCCAATGCATCGTATGTGCATCATGACAATTAACAATTACTCCACTATAACTATACTTGTACCACTTTTTCATTTCTTCTGTATTCTTTAACTCAACAGGGTAATGTTCACTAAAATGAGTAAGAGGACTACGCATAGTATCCACTTTTGTAACATTTCTCTTATTCCAAAATTGCGAATACATTTCTCCAGCGTTTAACAAACCAGTTACTTTTTGACCAGTAGCAGCTTGCATAAAAGCATACCCATCAACTACAATACATTGAAAATTACCATGAACCATAATTTTCCCAAGACAGGCAAGCTCAATTTTTCTAATAATAAAATCTCTTACTTTTTCTTTAGAATATTTATCATATAACAAAGAATTATTTAAAACAAGAGACTTTAACCAATAATTGTCGCTTGATTTCATATAATTTTCAATATTATCTTGAGTCAAATTTTCGCCAAGAAGAAATAATAAAGTATAATAAATATTATCGTAACTTACACCTTGAATATAATCAACTGTTGGTTTACAAACATCTTTTACCATTTCTGGCGTAAGATTTAAAGTTTGTAAAAATTGATAATTTGCTGTATTTACTTCTTTGTCTTGTTTAGGAGCATATTTGGTTACTCCCCAAATGATACCATTCTTTTGACAATTTTCTTCAAAACTTTCTTGAGAATCCCAAGCACTCCAAAGTTTTGCCATACCTTCTGTAAGAATAACATCAATATTTCTTACATCTACATAATTGCCGTAAACATCTTTAATTAAATAATTCTCATTGTTAAGTTCTTTGCACCAGTCAACAAAATCAAATTCATTTACAGCTCCTTTTGTGAAAGCACAGCGGATACAAAATTGACAAGGGGTATAATCTTCTCCAAGGTCTTTTCCCCATTGTTCAGCCATTTGAGGACTAATTAAACCAGAACCATCGACCATATTAAATTCAACGTCTACTGTTCTTTCTTCGACAATATCATCTTGGTCTGCTGGTTGTTCAATCACAAAATCAACATCAACAGGTCTTACTTCTGAATAATCTGGAATTATACAAAATCTTGGTTTGGTAACTTCTTTTGTTGCACTCGAATATAAGCCAAAATATGCATTATACTTACTAGGAGCAATTTTGTAATCATCCATATTACGTCCATTATCAAGCCTTCTCTTTAATTCTGGCAAAATAGTTTCTTCACAAAAAACTACTGTACTTACTCGTGCTTGAGATGCTGAACAAGATAAACGTTTGTAATGATATGTTACTTTCTCATAACCAACAACTATATCTTCATTTAAACCATCTTTATTTTTAACAGTTTTAATAATAGGCTCTCCACAATCAATAGTAAAAGAAAAACCATTTTCATAGATATCTCGATAAGATTTGACATTTTCCATGCTTACAGTAATATACTGTGGTATAAACATCATGTTATAGATTTTTCTTTGTAACTCTTTAATTCTATCCCTATTATTCTTGCTGTTTTTTCCTTTTTTTAATTTATCTCTTTCAGAGTACCATTCTTCAAGCTGGACTCTATCAATCTTCTAACCAGTTATATCACGAATACTCTTTAGCATTTGACTATCTGCTAAAGAAACAATTAGATTGCTCTTTAAACAATCTTGAAAACTAATGTCTAAATTATAGCCGTTTTCTTTGATTAATGCACTATTAAGCTTAACGGTGTAAAATAAACGCACTTAGTTACCTTCCTTCGCTGGAATTTTAAATAATTTGACTAACCTCGGTAATCATATCCATAATATCAAAACCATCAAGGTCAATATCTTCAGTATCTAATTTTGTTATAAATTCTAAAATTTCAAAAACTTGTGAAATATTATCTACAATATATAAATTTTCAAGATTTTCTGTCTCAACTTTAGGTCGATTAAATCTTGTCTCTTTACCATTCCTTACAAGAATCTTTAAATCTGCATCAGTTCTATTAAGAAAACTATAATTATCATCAATTTGAATCCGTCCTAACATATGAACATCTTCTTTCTTCTCTCCATGACCTAATCCAAAATACCGCCATTTCGATTCATTACGCTTAAAAAACGGAATCTTATTTAAATAATCAAGTTTCTTCTGTAGTGATTCTTTTGAGCCTTTGGTAAGTAATATCCAATTATATTGTTGCCAAATTCCTTGTTCATCTTCTTCGGAATCTTCTAAAGCTTTCATTAATATTTCATTAGGCTTTACTGATGACCAAAATTCTTCTGATTCATAAATTTCACTAACTTGTTCTTTAGTTAAATTTCTATAAATACTTTTGTATCCCCAGTCAACCAAATCATCTAAAGTCTTATTTAAACCATAACGCTAATTTAAGATATTTACCACTGCCACTGAACTATCTAACAAAATATCATCTACATCTAAAAAAATTGTCCTCTTATTAAGGTCTATATCTATATTTTTTACAATCTCCATCGGTTGCTTTAATGTATTCATCTATGCTTTTGCATTGCTTTTTTGCTTAAGAATTATACATTGTTGTACCTCTCTTTCTATATTTTTTATTGGACGAATTCACAATTCTCATTGGTATTCATCCGCTTTTCTTTCATGTCTGAATTGTAACACATGTTTCTATTTCTGTCAACTATTTATGAAAAATTTTTAATCGCGTTCATAAACCCCTTGACTTTTCTATATTTTGTATGTTATACTTCCATCAGGAAAGATGTCCAAAATTAAAAATGTCAATTCTACTCATACAAAATTTTACGCATCTTACGGAAATGTTAAAATTACTCATACATTTCTTGACGATTGTAAAATGCTCCAGAATATAGAGAATTTAAGGGAAAAATTACCATCCTTTATGGGGTACTCTAATATAGACTCTATATATAACAAAGAAAGACAATATGCCTGCGCCTTTATCAAGGCTTGGCATTCAATGCATTTTAGTCTTTATTTTTCCTATATTTAAAAGACTTTTTGTAAAAAATAAAGAAATACTTATTAAAAAGACTTGACAAAGAAAAATAATTATGGTATTCTTCTTTTGAAATAAAATAAGAAAGTAGGAGTATATTTTTGAGCAAATATGATTCTTTGTTTGTAAAGATTCCTAATGGAATAATAGAACTTTCTAACAGAGTAAATTCATATACTTCTTTAACATATCTATTTTTAGCTATTAATAGAAATATGCTTGGAAAAGTAAATAGTAGTATTTTATTTTTAGAAGAATGTTATGTAGATGATAGCATGGAAAATCAAAAAACTAAAGCTTCTAAAATTAGTAAAATTTTATCATCTTTATATCTTTTATCAAATACTATTGTTAATAGAAAAAAAGAAATTATCTCTGAGTCAGTTATTGATATTCCTAAATATGGAGATTATTTTAATTGCTGTGAATTTGATATAAATACTTGTGAAAAAGATATTGAATTACAAAAAGAAAAACTTTTAGCACAATATCAAAGATTTCCTCAATATATGTTATCTATTGAACTTTATGATGAAATCATTGTTAATAATTTTACTACTTTGAGTATTAAAGATTATTTAATAATTATGAAATATTGTTTAAAAGATAAAACAACAAAATCTAAACTTAAAGTAGATAGTTTACTTAATACTTATCTTTTAATTAAAATGCTTATTGATAGAAGACAAGCATTAAATAAAACTTTTCCTAATGGTTGGAAATATAAAGAAGCTATTACTTTAAAATTTCTATTACAGAAAACATCTTTGTCTTCTACTACTTTAAGAAAATATTTAGAAGCTCTTATTGAACTTGGATTGATTGAAAAAAATACTGTAAAAAAAGAAACTCTGTATAAATTAAAAAATACTTGAATAGAGGTAAAAATTAATTATGACTTGCATCGTTGGTTTTACGGATAAGAAAAATAATGTCACTTGGATTGGTGCAGACAGTCTTGGTAGTAATGGTTATACTCAGGATGTCGAATCTAATCCTAAAGTATTTAGAAATACTACTTTGAAAAATGTTGTTATGGGTAGTACTTCTACTTTTAGACATATTGATTTGCTTAAATACAGCAAAACTTTATTCCCTGAGATTGATAAATATAAAATTCCTTCTGGTGAAACTAAAGTAAATCATGAATATATGGTTACTACTTTTGTTCCTAATATTATCACTCTTTTTGAAAATGGTATTAAAGATAGTGGAGATAAAGGTGGTAATTTCTTAGTAGGTATTGATGGAAAACTTTATGAAATTCAGAATGATTATTCTGTTCTTGAACCTTTAGCTGGTTATTCTGCTGTCGGTTGTGGTGAGGTAACTGCTAAAGGAAGTCTTTATGCTACTACTAAATATATGAAAGATTTTACTCCTGAACAACATATTCTTACTGCTCTTGAAGCTGCTGAAAAAAATTGTTGCGGTGTCCAAAGACCTTTTGTTATTCTTAATACTAAGGATGAAGATGTTGTTATTATTGGACTTGATGGTAAAAGAGAAATTATTAAGAAAGATTAAAGTTATGATGAATTATTTAGATTTTTGTGAAGAACTTTTTGATAAATTAACTCAGGATATTAGTCAAGATTATTCTGATTCTTCTTTTTTTGGTTTTAACAATTTAATTGAGTGTAATTGGACGAGAGGAGATGGATTTACTTTTACTTTTAAAATTCTTACTCTTAATGGTTTGATTTTTCATGAACATTTAGATGAATCCTTTATTTATGAAGAGTTATTTATTCCTTGTGTTTATAGTCTTAGTCAACCAGCTTGGAAAACAATTTCTTATTTTATTTCTAATACAATAAAACAAGATTTTCTTAAACATTTAACGAAAGATTGGGTGTTTCCATTATAAATAATAACTTAAAAATTTTATCTGTGGATTTTACAAGGAGAAAAACTATGTCTTATTTTAAAGTTTATATTATAAATGGTTCGGGTGGCTCTGGTAAAGATATTTTTTGTGATTTGGTTTGGACGGCTATGGACAATTTTGACCCCCATTGTCTTGTCCATACATACCATACTTCTGCTCCTGCTAAAAAGTGGGCTTCTTTAATGGGTTGGGATGAAGAAACTAAACGACCTATTGATAGACGATTCCTTTGTGAATTAAAAGATATGCTTGATTATTGGGATAATGTAACTTATAAATATCTCAAAGAAAAAATTGAAGGAGTATTATACAATTATACCACCTTTGATAGAAATTTTATTTTTATATGCAAGAGAAGATAAAGATATTATATGGATTAAAGAATATTGTTGTAAAAAAGGAATTTATTGTAAAACAATTAAAGTCAATAGAAAAGTTTTAAATGAAAATAGTAAATATGGTAATCATGCTGATGATGGTGTAAGTAAGTCAGGAATTGCTTATGATTACGTTATTGACAATAATAGAACAAAAGTTGATTTGACAAAAGAAGTCTATAATAATTTTATCTATAAAGAGGATTTATTTCAATGAAAAATGAAAATAAAACTAAATACGAAGCTAATGGTAAACCTTATTTAGTTATGTCTGAAAAAAGCAATTTTGGCAAGAAAATTAAATATTATTATGGATTGCATGATGTAAAACAATTAGATAATATTCCTACTAATGAATTAGAGAATGGTGATATTGCTGTTGTTAAAAATGATGATAATGGAAAATATTATAAATTCATTTGGGTAAGTGATATTGATTGGCAATATGAAAATTGGGTTTCTTGTGGGGAGCTTGATTGGAAATCTAAAAAAATCGAAAGTGAGACTGAAAATATGATTGAAGAAAATAAAGAAAAACTTATTTCTTTTCATGAAATGACTTGTGAACAAATGAAGAAACAGTATCCTAATCTTAATATGTTATATGAACATTGTTGGGTAAAAGAATTACATTTGATTCTGGATTACTGTGATATCAAATTTACTTCTAAAAGTGAAACTAATCGTGAAGCAACAATTGTTATTAATTTTAAAAGTAATCTTGTAAATAGGAATGAAAGTGTAACCATTTCAGCTAATATTTGGGGAAATTATGACAGAGAAGTAGGCAAGAAGGTTTATTATACTGATATATTTGTAGAAGAAATTCATGGTAACTGTACTTTACCCATGCTTAGATTAATTGATGCTACTTGTGATACACTTGAAAAAATGTTGGAAAATCTTAATTTGGATAATACATATGGTGGAGATTATGCTAGAATTTACCATATCTTTGATAGTTTTAAATTGTATCAAAATAGTGAATACAGTGATGGTAATAGTTGTGACTGTGATGAAGAAGGTAAGTAACAATGAATATTATTAAGAAGCATTACGCTATTAAACAATGCAAAGAACTTGATAAGTTAATTGGTATTCAAGAAGATATTTGTAAAACTTTAGAAATTGGATATAATCTTTGTGTAGATTTTGAATGTATTATTCATAATGCAAAAGTTTATCTTAAAGATAATAAACATATTCAAGATATTGGATATTTAAATGATAATTATAGAGGCGATAAGTTAGAAGTTGTTCGTGAAATCCGAATTTGTTGGGATTGTTATAAGAGGAAACACGAAAATGATGTAGCTGTCTTTGATGGTAAGAAAATTTTGAGTGTTGAAGAAGATTGTTATGTCACATGGGAAGATATTGATGAAAATTTTCAGTTCTTCTGGAAAGATTATGAAATTTATAAGAGTAAAGCTAATAAGATTATAGCTTCTTTTGAAAACAAAGAATACGATTTTGCCAATTTACACTGTATTGAAGATTTAATTTTGGAATACGATTTTCGTTTTAATTGCAAATGTCTTTCTACAAGAATTACTGAACATTTGTGTATGATTCGTAGTTTTAAGTTTGCTCAGGATGTTATTAGTGAAGGTCATTGGATTAAGAATCAGTGGAGTAAGAATAGTTGGATTTTGAGCGGGAAAGAAAAGAATAATCTTGGTATGAATGATATTTCTACTAAAATTGATAGTAGTACTAGTAGAGCTAAAAATGTTGATAGCACAAAAAATGTGGAAAATAATAATGATGCTAAGAACGTAAATGTCAAATGCTATAGAGATAATGGTGATGGCACTATGGATTGGGTTAATTGTCCTGTTATTATTACTGATGGAGACAATACTGACTGTTATAATGCTAACGCTGCGAAGAGTAATTTGGATTGAATTATAAATAATTTGTTTATGTTTATCTTTCTATTTTTAATTTAAATGATTGATATGAGTAATTTGATAGGTAAAATAAAGAATTGAATTTGGGAAGAAATTATAGATAAATTGTTTATTTATTTATAAAAAGGAAAATGAAGTATAAAAAATTATGAATGATATTATTAAGAGATATTTTGAGATTAAAGCCAGAGATGATAATAAACCTTTTTGTTCGTTTGTTGAGTGTTGCTTATCAAAATAATAAGATTACTGATGATGATGCTTTATTATTTTGTAGCAATAACTGGAAAAAGATGCATGGCTTTAAGCTTGAAAAATATGGAAAGATGAATTATAGAGGTAAGGGTAAAAGGTATAAGGAGTTCTTGTGGAATGATAAGGTGAGTCTTGTTATTAATGAGAAAGTAATGAGAGTAATGAAAGATTATGTTGTGAACAAGAGGAGTGGCGTTGGACTGGAAGAAAAGGATGTTGGAAGTAAAAAATGGGACTGTGCATTTTGGAGTGATTTGCTTGGAGTTATGAGTGATGGACATATGTAAGTAGCGTGTAATTGAATAATGTAATTGAATAATGTAATTGAATATATTTTAAGGATAGAGGCTGTGACGGCTTCTATCCTTTTTTTTGTCGGAGTTTGGAGAATTTTTTTATTTTTTTAAATTTTTAATTTTTTTTAATTTTCGTACCCCGAAATACACGACAATATATATAAAAAATAAAAAAAGTGTAAGTAAGAAATGTAAATTCGACCTTACACAAAAACAAATTAAAAGGAGAAAATAAAAATGAAACACATTAACAAGGAAGAAAAGTTTATCATCTCTCTCATCATCATCGTTCTCATTGGCCTTGGTTGCGTAAGATTTTGTAACCATCTGGTTGAAAAAACAATTAACGAGACTATTGAAAACGCAGTCCTCGTTGAATCAAACGAGAGCGGCTACACATTAAGTTTCTATGGTCAGGAATATAATTATTCCTTTGATTAAAAACTTTTCAATCCGACTCGTTCTGGAAGGTTAACGAGTATAAACAAATAGCCTTTCTCCAAACAAAAGTAAAGAGACACTTCCGAACAAGTGTCTCTTTATTTTGTAGTGCTTATTAACCTATATTGATAAGTACTTCTATCAATCTTCAGGAGGTAATAAATAATGAAGACCATTATCGAAGTAAATTATTTTCTTTGCGTAATTGTTGTTTTAGTAATAAAGCACCACAACGTATAAGTTAATAATTTATACACATCACCAGTAAGGAAGGTGTATAGGCATCTTTCTTACTACAATGACAAATATAACATATAAAGTTGTATTTGTCAAGTACTTGCTGAAAGGAGTCAAAGAAATGACGTATAAAGTCAAATACATTACTTCTATCATTAGTGGGTGTGATACGGTATTCGTATCTGCCTTTAATGAGAAGGAAGCGAAAGAAATTGGGGAAAAGCTTCTCAATAAGAATAAGATTTATCCCCGATTCTTAGATGATGGATACATTATTTGTATCCCTATCTGAGCATTGTTAAAGCCCATCATCGTAATTGATGGTGGGCTTCATAGAGTGCTTAGTAAGTCAAATCGCACTCGGAAAGGAGGAAATTACCATGTAGAAAATAATTTCCATAAATTATGCTCTTAATGTTGTAACAGTTGCCATACTGAAGAATTATAACTTCTGAGCATAATAAACCAAATCAAGAGGAGAGGAGTTAATAACTTCTCTCCTCATAGTTAGTATGATTATCTTGAAGAACCACAACTTCTAAGATAATTGTACATCAAGGAGGTTGTGTAGGCAACCTTCTCACCATTATAATAACACAAAACAAATTGTTTGTCAAGGAAAAGACATTAAAACCAGAAAGGAATCAAAGTATGTATATCAATATGTCTTCTGTCGTTATGGTCGTTGTTTCTCTCGCAATCATTATGATTGCATATGGTGTTATCATCAACATCGAGGCAATTGCTCGCAACAAAAGCATGAATCCTCGTGCCATGTTTATTATCATGACTATCCTTGCCATTAGCATCATTACTCTTATCTGTAATATTGATTACAATAAGAGCACACCAGCAGAGGTCTACACCGAAGAAGACCTTACTGGTGCATATAACACTGGTTACGACAAAGGCGTTGAGGAAGCCTACGCAACAACTGAGGATTGGTTTTCTAATCTTCAGAATGTAACCATCAGTGAAGACAACTCCACTATTCATCTCATTGATAGCAATGGAGAAGAATGGGTTCTGGTAAGTGACGATTATCAGAACTAACTCTTCGACCTGAGCAAGTCGTTAAACTGCTCAAACATAACAGAAGGAGAGATATCCCCTATCTCTCCTCTGTAGTGAATAAGGACCTACATCCTTGTTTGCTTTTATCTTTCTTCAGGAGGTAAAATAATGAAGAAAATCATTAGCATTAATTATTTCTTTAATGTTGTTGTAAGCATTATTCTCAAGAACTACAACTTCTAATAAGATGTAATTAAATATCCTTAATAAGAGAGGTGTGTAGGCACTTCTCTTATTCTAACAACAAGTATAACATATAAAGTTGTGCTTGTCAAGAGTTTTATAGAAAGGAATCAAAGAAGATGAAATTAGCCGTCCATGATATCTGCAATATGTTAGTTGGTATTGCAAAACCTTGGGAAGATACTGAAGTGTTCGCTCAGTGGGAAGATAGAGGAGCATTTGCTCAGTCTCACTTTGGGACAGATTATTGGCTTCACGTATATATCTCTCCTGATAGAGTGCTAAATGAAAACAATACAACTTATTATATAAAGTTGTATTGTGAATACACACTATCTAAACTTAATATGATAGCTAGGCCAATCAAAGAAAAAAGAATACAAATTACTTCCAAGGAAGATTTTGAATCTTTCATTATGGAAGTGCGCTCTCTCAAGGAACATTACATCGGTTAAGCATTGTTAGCAGGAAGGAAAAAAGAAATGAATTATTCTATCAAATTTATTAAAAGCATCTGCATTTATGATGCTGAGTCTATTATCAACAACTTTGAACAAGGATGGAAGCCTGAAGGTGTGGATGACCATCATACCGATATTGTAAGTGTTTCTAGGGTAGTAGAAATCAAATTTGAAAACGATGTTAGACTTATGAAGTACATCAAGTCTCTTCAAGAACTGAGTCAATATGATATTATTATCTCAGCTGCTGAAAGTAGACTTGCTACTTATACTTTGAACAAAAATGAGCACCGCTGGGAGAAAAAGATTGGCGGAACTGTTCGATGGTTTAATTTCACCACTAATCAGTGGATTGAAATCTAAGCATTGTTAAAGGGTAGGAACATATGCTCCTACCCTTCATAGAGTGCTTAGTCGCTACTGAGACTCTATCTTATCTGACCAATAAGATAATGAATAACAAGTTAGTCACCAGCACTAACGAGTTAAAAGAAAGGAGGAATTCATGTAGGATAGTCTTAGTAATAAAGCAAAGATTGGTTCTATTCTGAAGTAGTATATCACTTCTGAATTTGAATTTAATTGGTACATGCAACACCTAAGTGTTAAATAGCTGATTGAATTCTTCCAGGTAGATATATCTAAGTTGGACTTAGACTAATCAATTTAATAAGAAGAGTGGATTGGTCAACCACTTTTCTTATTACAATAGCAAGTATAACACACAAACAAACATTTGTCAAGCTCAAAAAGAGCAGAAAGGAAAAAAGAAATGAAAAATATTACTTTGGATGGATACGAATATATCTTAACATATCGTCAGCCTACTACGATGAATAATATGTGTGTATACAAAATTCAGAATATTCATAATATTAATGAAAATCCTGTATATTTTCTAGCTTCAGGCGAATTGAGGGAACGGTTCATCCGCGAAAATACCTTTAACGAAATGAAAACACATATTCTGCCTCAACATTATGAAGGTTACTTCAAAGATGAATTCACTGCCATTCTTATGGCAAAGAATGTTGCAATGGATACATATATTACATTACAGGAATCTGCTCTTGAAGAAGCGCAAAAAGCTTTGGCGCAAGCCACAGAAGAGCTTGCAAAGCTTCAATCTAAAATTTCTTGGGAAGGTTGTGATGCCTTTAAAGAGTACTATAATTCTCAAGATGAATTAAGGGAAGCTGCTTTGAATCGTGAAAAGGAGGATGAAAATAAATGACAAGATGGTATAAAGGATACATCAAAAAGGATGGCAAAGTCATCTATGATGTATTCGAAGAGAGAAGCGAAATTTGGAAACGAATTCGCAATTCTCTTAGAACAAAGGTACGAAATGGTTCCTTAAACATGGATGATACCATTCTCATCCATATTCAGGATGCGTCTGGTTATTTCCAGTCATGTCCAGAAGTTCTCGGAGGCTATTGCCATGAAGAAAGTAAAGTTTCCGATTTTATTTGAGTTGAAAGGAGGTATATATGAAGCTCAAATATTATTACGATGGACCTGTCACCAGATGGTATAACTATTATTGTCATTATTCTGGTTACACAATGGCAAGTAGTGATAAACAAGCCCTGAATAACTTGTGTGGTAGAATAAAGCGTGAAAAGGGTTTAACCATGGATTCCAAGTTAGAGTTAAACCTTAAATATCTCAAGCAAGTGTAAGTATCAACAATCAATTTGACAAAAGAAAGGAAATAAAGAAAATGTCCAAGAAATTAAAAAACACCGTTCGCTCTATTACAAACAATCCCACCCATTTAGAAGCGCCTTCTCTTAGTAGGGCGCTTGATACCTATGGAAATCTGAACTGCTTGATTGATTCAAGTTTGAAAGAAATCATTAAATGGTGTGCAAAAAGCACCAGAGATGATACGAAAGAGAGATATGTTTTCTCTCTTAAAAATCTCGATTATGTGCTTGAGCATCTCAGTACTGAGGTGCTTGTAACCATTAAGGTTACTCCCCTTGAGGACGATTTTGGAAATCCTTGGTGTTGGATGCTTACCAAAATTAAGAAAAAACGCATTTGCTTCTAACCAGATAGCTTAAGACAAATTTAAAATCAAATTTAATACAGACTTGAAAGGAGTCAAAGATTATGAAAAAAATTAGTATTATGGGTAGAAACTTCACCCTTGAAAGCACCATCAACGAGATGAATTCCTCTTGGGGTGTTAAGCATCTCTGCAAGGTAAGACACAACTTTTGCAACAATATCTGCAAAGGTAAGAGTTGTAAAAACTGTGACAAATGTGAGATTGAGCAGTGTTTCAATCTCTCCCTCAAGGAAATCAAAGAGGGAAAGCGTAAAGATTTGATTCCTTGTGCTGAGTACTTCAGTGATAAAGTTAGCTATGGTGCTCGTCGTTATTACAACGGCAAAGGCATTAAAACTGAAGTTTGGCACATGTAAGAAGGTGAAATAAAATGTTTAAGATTGTTAACCGTTATGGAAAATCCGTAACAGTCACAATGAGTATGAAGGAAAAAACTGTATTTAACAGTGAAGTGCTTGCAAACATTGTTTGTAAATTCCTCAATACTAAAGAAACCAAACCTGACTGGCTTGTAAACAATTTCGATGTTGTTGCTTGCAAGCCTTATAAAGTTGAAAAAGTTTAAACATTGTTAGAGGGATGGAAAGTAACTTCCATCCCTCAATAGAGTGTTTAAGCGCTACTTATTCACTCACACATTAATTTAGCCTACAATGAATTAATGTATTTGTTAAATTAGAAAGGAGACAATACTATGTAGAGAATTATTTTTGTTGACCTCATCAATTAGATAATTGCTATTCGTATTATCTACAATCGTAATTAATCTATATTAATTACGTCGCAAGTAGAGAGTATAGGCTTTCTACTTGCGTTTATCTTAGCACACTTGATAATATCTGTCAAGTGATAACTACAAACTTTTTAACTTGAAAGGAATTTAGAATTATGTCTACTATCAATGAAAAGTCCGTTGCCAACATGATTACCGACAAGAAAGTTTATGGTCCCATCTATGTTGATGAAGCTTTAACTTGGAGAGAAATTATCCGCACTCAGCCTGAAAAGGTTGAAATCCTTAGAAAATGGTTCAATGAATTTGGATGCTGGCCTATTGCTAGTTCGACCCCTGTATTTGACGTTACAGCGCAAACTGTTTATCCTGCGTATTCTCTTGATTTACGGTCTGATGAAGGTGGCAATTATGTTTTCATGGTTGTGCGTAGAGCCATTCGTGAAAAAGAACTTGTTTATGTAAATAACACATACAACAGCTCTTACACAAAAGAATTTGACAAAATTAGATATCATTATTTTGTCCCTGTTTCAGAAGTTTCTGAAGCGACTTTAAAGCTCGCTTTTGAAAGTTATACTTTACAGAAAGAAGTAGAAAAAATGAAGGAGTTAGATAAAAAAGATAGAGAATATAGAGAAAAATGTCATAGAAATTGGAAGATTGATTCTATTATTTCGTCTATCAACTGCCTTAAAAATACCAAACTTGATTCTCTTGTTCCTGCCATTGACAATCTCAAAGCTGAAGTTGAAGCTCTTAAGAAGTAAAAAAAGAAAAGACTGGTAGCTACCAACTACCAGTCTTACTTAAGACACCAGACTCCTGTAAAGCCTGTTTACATAACCACTCACGAAAGGAGAAATTAATATGTAGAAAATTTTACATGTTGATATAGATAGACAAATCTCAGTTATCCGTATCGTTTATCATCGCAACTAACAAAAGATGATAATATAAACAACACTCATCAAGTAAAAGTTACAGGCTACCTTGCTTGATGAGTGTAATATAACACAAACAACAACACTTGTCAAGTAGTTTATGAAATTTCTTTTAAATACTTGACATCATTAAGAAAGGACTATATAATATGAAATACGAAATTACGTTTACTCGTTATGGCTTCGTTGAGATTGAAGCTGATTCTGAATCTGAAGCGTTTGATAAAGTCGGCGGTTATTGCGCGGACGATATCACGTGGTCTGATGAGTTTGATGCTACCGATATCCAGTCTGAAGAAGAGGAGGATTTTTAACCATGATTAATCGGACTTACAATTATGTCCTCATTGCCCATGATGGGGTCAATTTCTACCCTGTTTATTCTTCTAATGACAAAACAGTTTTGGAAAATATTATGTGGGCTGTATGTATCCAAAAAGATGGATTCAACAAAATCGATAGGAAAAAGTTAAAAGAATTTCTTACTCTTAACAGGATTAAACTTGTTGACCAACTGGAAGATAAAGGTACCCCTTCATGTCCTGATTGGAGAATTTCTCCTTCGTATCTCTTGAAAGAACTTGATAAGAATTGGGATTGTTGGGATATGTTTCTACTCACTTTCCCTGCTGTTAACTTCTAAAGGTTAAAATATATCTTGTATCTCAATTAAGAAAGGAATTAAAATTATGGATAACAAACTTTACCTCCAGCGCAGAACGGAATACCTTCTTCAACAGGCAATTGATGCTGAAATTGAGCGTATCAAGGAGCTAAGGGATAACTTTGATGTTTCTCATTGTTGCACTGAAATTGGCGTCCTAGTGGCTCTTAAAATTCAGGCTAGAGACTTGATTGATAAGCTGTAAAGGAGGACAATTAACATGAATAACAAGACCCATCAGGGTAGAGCAGACTATTTTCTCAAACAAGCAATGTATGAGTTGTTACAAGCAACGGACATTGAAATTGAAAATGCAAAAGAAGCTAAGTCCCAAGGTAACAATGCAGATATTAGTTATTGTTGCACAAGAATCGGCACTCTAATTTATTTAAGAGCTCAAATAAAAGACCTGATTGAAAAGCCGTAAAGGTTGATAGAGTGCAGGATTGAAATATATCCTGCACTTCAATGAGCCTTTAAGCTCAATAAATTTGTCAAGGAAAAAGACATTAAAACCCACGAGAGAAAGGTCTATTATGGCTAACATCAACATCAACACCAAGAAGTCCCTCAATCGCGTTCAGCTCATGAAGGAAAACAACACCAATCTTGAATATCTCTACATTGATAATATTCGAGTAGGCGTTATGGGTTCTGTCAACGACCGCGACCGTGAAGCTGGTCTTGCTGTTATTCAGCGTATTGTTGATAACAGTGACAAGACTGGCATGGCTCTCGTCATGGAGGTTATGGCTCAGGTTCAGTTTGAGTCCTCTATGAATGAGAAGGAAATCAACCCTGATGAAGTCCTCGAAGTCAAGGTTGATGGTATCACTTATCCTTGCGTCCTCAGCTACGAAAAAAAGGCTTTGTTTGATGAGGCTGGCGAGGAAATCTGCAACACTCGTGACATTGATTGTGAACTTGATGAGCGGGCTCTTAAGGCTCTTCTTGAAGCTCGTGCTGTCAATGCAATTCGTAACGACAACGAAAGTAAGTACAACAACTATGAGGATGAAGATGAGGATTGCGAGGAAGATTGGGAGTAATTCTTAATCAATTATCTATAAATTCTCATCAGATTAACAACAAAATAGGAGAGGGTTGAAATACACCCTCTCCACTTCAAGAAAGGAAATGCAGAAATGAATAATAACAATTATTGTAATATCAAAGCCACTCTTAATTACATCCTTGTTGTAGCCACAATCGTTATGTGTGTAATCAAATATATTGGTAGCTATAACATTCCAGAAATCATTGTTTTCGCTCCAGTGATTGCTATCATCATCATAGACCTGTTTACGCTTGTCTTTGTTGTTTTACCTGCTTTGATTGTGAAAATGAGTATAGAACACAAAGCAACTAAGGAGTGGCGCAATAATTTTTATTCTCCACCTGTGTGTGGCAAAAGAATTTATTGGAATCCAGAAACAAAAGAAATGGAAGGAGTTGAACCTATGCCTGAATACGATAAATGGAAAGATGAAGAATAACTCAACCAACACAATCAACCAATTTTAAAATGAAAGGAAATTCAGAAAATGAACACCACTTACATTGACAGCATCCCCAGCGAAATCATTGAAAAGAACAAAGCTACTGTGAAAAAGTTCCTTTCAACTAAAGAGGGTGCTCATCCCAATCTTAATAACTGTCCTGATATCACTGTATATTGGCAACAAAAAGCAAATGGTAAAGCTTTTCATTTGCTGAGAGGGAAATATGAAATTATTCAGCATAACGATACTATTGGACAATATCGTAAAGGAGTAACTGGTCATTACAATGTGAGTAATATTCAATCCCACACAATCGTTGTTGGTTCTGGTAAAAATGCAAAAGTTGCTTATGCCAAATATTACCCTGAATTTGAAATGCTTGTATTTGGAATAATGACAATCAACACCAGAAAGATTCCTGAAGAGAAAAGAAACTACTATTTTATGGAGCGTTATTTCCTTTTCAGAAACTGCCCTGCTCCATTTGATGTCAATGGAAACATTGCGTTTGAATCTAAAGGAGGTAAATTCTATAGTTTAGGATTTGTTCATTTCCTTCAACACGATTTGTATAAGGCTGTTTACCATTTCCATTTTTCTCAAGCAATTGAGGAATTTACCGAAAAGGAAAGCAATCCGAGAATCAGATGGACGCAATGGACTCCTTATACATTCGCTGATTATTATAAAGTGGCGTATCCTCGTACCGTCTCTAAATCATCAGCGGATATCTCTGAAATTATTAATAGTTTACCAACTGTTAATTTAAACGAACTTCGTCAGTTATATCCTAAGAAAGCCGTTGATGTTAAGAACTCTTGGAACAATGAGTATCACACTGAATACAAAGACACCATTTGGACATTTAACATTTTAAATGACAATTACTGTGTCATTCGTTAGTTTGGCGGTTACTTCAAGTTCGAAGAACAGGCACGAATTCTCATTGACAACAAAGGAAAAGTGACAATTTTTAAATCCGCCCCAATTTTTGAAGATGTCATATTTAGAGTATCCAGCTCTTCCGATGTTGGAGCTCCCGCCGATAAGATTTGCTTCTTTAAAGGTTTTGAGGATATGTTTAAGTTTAAGAGATTGTTTTATATCTCTTCTATCATCAATGATAGCGACATTATGACTAATACACACTCCTTAATTCACAGGATTATTTATACTCTTAGATGTCCTGCTATCGAACAATTTTATAAAGCTGGATATAAATACATCGCCAATTATCTCATGAGTGCATCTGCAAAATCTGACATTGAACATCTTTTTGGATATAAAAAATATTCTAAATCTGCAAACATTTATGAACTTAGTGGCATGAACAAATACCAGCTTGAATTGGTAGATAAGATGTTTAAGGAAAAGAGAAAGAATCCTAATAGTCCAATTTCTATTTATACAGGTTTGACCTATACTCCTCGATGTGTAATTGAAACCGTTCAATTTGTTGCTGGCGTTAAAAATCTTTCTTCTATTACTGACAAAGATTCCGACTTTTACTTTAGCATGGCAAAAAGAATGAATAATGTTCGTTCTAACTATCGTGAGTTTTTGCATTTTGTTGGAGTAAATAACAGCGTGTACACTTTTTATTTTAATAGAAGAAATTATTGGAAAGAAAATTTGTACATAAATAAAGAAAGAGACATCCAGCCACCAACTCCCGAACAAAATGAAAAGGATAGAAAGAATCTTCTCAAGCTTATGCGTCTTCAGGAAAAGACTGACAAGAAAGGTCTTAACGAGGATGTATTTAGAATCTTTTCTGACACCTTAAATTTATTCAAACAAATCTCAAACACCAACCGTCCTGATATTGATTTGTACGCCTGTAAAGATGTGAATGAACTTCATCGTTATCACAATATGCTGATTGAAATCAACATTACAGACAAAGAAGCAAGAAACAAAGAAGAACAGGAGAGATTAAATAAGTTAGCAGCTAAACTTTATGACCAACGCAAAGAAAAGTTTGAGTATGCCGATGATAATTTCTCCATCGTTGTTCCTGAAGAGATGAACAAAATTACGAAGGAAGGTGTATATCTTCATCATTGTGTTGGTGGTTATATTAGTCGTGTTGCTGAAGGTAGAACAAACATTCTATTTTTAAGAAAGAATGAAAACATTGATATTCCTTTCTTCACGATTGAAGTTAACAATCACAATGAGGTCATTCAAATTCACGGCCTTTACAATCGTTGGCTTGGAAATGAACCTGATGCAGTTAAGTTTGTAATTAACTGGATTCATGAAAAGGAAATTAAATGTCCTGTAAACATTGTGCTCAACAAAGGTCAAGGTTATAGCGCAAGTAGCAGTAAGCTTGATGCCAAAGAATATGGTTTGGAGGGTAAAAGTTATGTCTAAACGTACACCTAACAATGCTATCACAGAATATCCCCAGTACGATGGTATGTACTATGACCGCTGCGAAGGAATTCAGCGTAAGACTCATGGCAGTTATCGGTACAAAATTAACAAACAGTACAAAGAAAAGCGAAAGCAGTATTTGTACACAATACAAAAAGAGCAGGAATAAAAATCCTGCTCTTTCTTGATATAATCAGTTCCTATAAACTGTTATATAATCACCCCTTGTCTAAGGAGGAAAGGAGTTGAAAGCTATGTAGAGAATTTTCTACGTTGATTATTTCTACAATCTTGTGTAGATAATAGTCATCTACAACCGTAATTAATCACACCCACTGATTATTTTACGAAGATGTATAGATGGTAAGTAAGAAGTATAGGATTCTTCTTATCATCTATACATATATTAACACACAACATCAATCTTGTCAAGTACTTTTTAGTACAGAAAGGAAACAAAATGAAAATTAAAACCACCGTCGAAACTGACCTCAGCTATCTCGACATCCTCACTAAGTTAAAAGAGGATATTGGTTCAGATACCTGTATGCTTAAAACAGACCGTGATAAGGCCAAAAAACTTACGCAAGAACTCTTTGCCTTACTTTGGAAGTATTCTTACTAAATAATTTACTTTATTTGGTTTAAATACTTGACATTTGCGGATTTGAGATTTATAATAATCTCATCTTAAATCAAACAACACAACACATTTGTTTAGAGCTAATGCTCGGAAAGGAATTTACTATGGGAATCGCTGCTTATGATACTAAGAAGGTCAACGCTGTTATGGAAGCTGTTGAGAACACTCCTCGTAAGAAGTACTACGAAGATATGGGCATCACTCTTGAGAATGTCCACTCTCTTGAATCCGCTCTCAAGCTCAGTGGTCTGGATTACTCCGTTGAAAAGCGTCCTGTCCAGTTCGTAAACAAGGTTGAGCAGGAATGGAATGGTCAGAAGATTCTGGTTGATACTCCTTTTATCATCCCTGACCAGTTCGCAACCATTCGTACTGACACTAATGCTCCGTTGGGCATTGTTGGTAAAAATTACAACATACTTCAGAATCGTGAGGCTTTTGACTTCCTCGATTCTCTTGCTTTGGGAGGTGCTAAGTTTGAAACTGCTGGTAGCTATGGACCTAATGGAGCTAAGAGCTTCATTACTATGTCTACCGAACCCATGAAGATTCTGGATGATGAATTCTTGCCCACCATGATGTTCCTTAACAGTCATGATGGCTCTAAGGCAATTCAGACAATGTTCATCAGTATCCGTATCTTCTGTTCTAATTGCATCGCTCGTGCAACCAGAGGGGCTGAGAATCGTGTAAGTATTCGTCACAGCAATTCTATGCAGGCCAAGCTGGAACAAGCTAAGACTATTCTGCTTCAGAATACCAACTATCTTGAGCGTCTTAAGGTTGAGGCTGAAAAGCTTGCGGTTACTCCTTATTCCAAGGAAGCCTTTGAAGCTCTTGCTCGTGAGCTCTTCCCTGTCAAGACTGAAGATTCTGAGATTCTTCAGATTCGTAATCTGGCTATGATTGAAAAGCTTATGACGGCTTACAATCAGGATGACCTTCAGAACTTCAATGACACGGCTTGGAAGGCTTTGAACGCTATCTCTGACTTTGAAAGTCATCCTACTCAGATGCGTAAATCTTCCAAGTCTACCACCACAGGAGCATTCACGGCTGTTGCAGTTAACACCATGCCTATTCTGAACTCTGTTTGGAATCGTATCGCAGCTTAAATGAAAGGAGAATAAAAATGAAAAAGATTAATCTGTTTGTCCTCATCATCGCAATCCTCATGACCTTTATGTATCTCAACAGCAAAGAAAGAGTTGCAGCTTTGGGTGATTCTGTAAAGGATTACCTCACACAAGTAGAGGAATTACAGGAACAGTTAGCTAAGGCTAATGCTACTATTCCTCCCAGCAATCTTCCTGAAGTAAAGTTTGAAGAAAACACTTATCCTGTTTATGCAGAACTTGTGGATTCTGATGTAGAACATGGAGAATATCGTTTCAGAGTTCTTAATGTAACTCAGGATGATGGTTTCGATGGTATTTATACTCTTGAAACTAACATGGCTGTATACGAAGATGCTCCTTACATTCTCACTATGGATAATAATGAAACTAAGGAAACATCTGATGACTACATTGCTGTTGTGTGGATTGCGACTCCGTAATCCACACTCACATAATACCTACAAACAACATGTCTAATTAAGAAAGGAATTTAACTATGGACACTATCGCTTACAAGCCCACTCCCAATATCATTGACGAAAACATGATTAAGAAAATCAATCCCGACAGTTGGAAAGCTATTATCGAGTTTGATTCTCTCGATGAAGTTTTAGCTCTCTATCATGCGCTTGGTGATGCAATCAATAAGCACTTTGCTGATGCTCGTAATAAACATATCTGGGCATTAGGTTCTAACACACAGGCAGAATCTATGTATTATGAAGGACTGGCAGAACAGCAAAGAAAATGCGGTTACAAGCTCATGAGTATCAAGAACGCGCTTGAAAAAGCTTTTCATTGTTCTGAATATTACTTTGAAGGAGGTGCAAATAAATGATTACAATTATCCAGAATAAGGATAGAGCCACGTTCAGAGTGATTAACGATGTTGCTTTTGACGAAGTAACCGTTATGATGCAGGATGCCGAAGCTGCGGATGAAATGATTTATCATCTGCTCGTAAATGTGATTAAAGGCGAGTAACAACAAACAACATTTGATTGAAGAAAGGAAATAAAAATTATGAAGAAGTTTATGGTTATTGATTGCTGTGAGCGTGAAATTGGTGAACCTGAGTTCTTCGACACTATGGAGAAAGCTCAGATTCATTTATTTGAGCTGTTTATCGAAGCTTGTCGGTATATTGATGTAGATAATTATAACTTTTGCAATATCTCTACGATGGACGAGCTGGAAGAAGCTATTGAGTCTCTTGTAGATGATGATATTCTTGATGATGAAAACAACTTCGATGATACATCTGCGTGGGCTGAGACTTATAATCATGACAACTGGGATGGTAAAATCATCGAAGTTGAAATTTAACAATATTTGTGATTTAAGAAAGGAAGTATAACATTATGAAAAAGTATATGTACATTGACACTTGTGAGCGTGAAATTAACGAACCTACTTTCTTTGATAAGAAGGAAAAAGCCATTTACCACATGGTTAATGATTTCTGCACAGTCAGAGACATTGGCATTGATATTATTCCTCTTGTCATTGATGAGAAAACTTTAAAAGAAGCTTTGTCTATCCTTGAAGAAAATGAACTCATGGATGATGAGAACATGGTGGATATCGAAAGTCTTTTGGCTTATGGTACTACACTGAATCATGACAACTGGGACGCCAAAATCATCGAAGTTGAAATCTAATCCCAAATTTGTATAACCATTTTATCACAATTTAATTTATTATCCTGTGCTATCGGGTTTACGGGCAGAAAGGAAATATCATGAATAACACTTATTTCAACCTCAAGGTCAACTCCATCCCCGCTGGTCAGTTCTTCAAGATGGCTTACGTTTCCGATGTGACTCTCTCTGCACTTGGTCGTAAAGCTGGTGTCTCTGTTCTTAAGCGTGTTATCGGTACTTATCGTATCGGTGTCAACTACAAGCACACTAAGAAGGCAATCGCAAAGGCTGCTGAGAAGAATATCCCCATTGATACCGCTTCTAAGCTTCCTTGGGGTCAGTGGAAGGATAACAGCAATCGTATCATCTGCCACACCAATAAGAAGGGTGAGTATAATGAATATCTCCGTGTGTATGATACTCCCAATAAGCCCAAGGTTCAGCACTATCTCAATGGGAAGCCTATTTCTAAGGAAGACCTTCGTAAGACTGGCTTCGTTCCTGATAGTTATTTCACGTCTTCTAATGAGACTGGTTGTATGACTATCAAGGCTGACAACATCGAATGGCTTGGTAGACCTTCTGTCTAATTTCAACTGTTCAACACATCAACTTGGGAGAGAGTGAAATATCTCTCTCCCTTAAATTAAAATATTTTGAAAGGAAGTCTAAATTATGAACATTGGTAATTTTACTATCACTTTTGAAGGTACTTCTACAGATTTGGAAAGTAACAAAGAATATTATATATTTATTGTTACTCGTTTCGATGATAAGACCAAACCTCTTGATAGCAAAGTGTTTTACTTTGCGTTTATGCCTCATTTTAAACCAAGAGACACAGACTTAATTACCGAGCTTTATAAGCTTCCAAGTCGCACAAGAATCGCTGGTGCTCATGTTACTTTTGATGTAGAGAAATAACTCTACTCAAATATAAACATCAAACATAAACGACAACACATCTATTGAAAAGAAAGGAATTATGACTATGAAAAACGCAACTTGCATCTATGCTCCGTATCAGGGTACTTATCTCAACGAGGAATTTGTTGGCTACGAAAGAGCTAAGAAGTATATTAAAGAATGGGATGTATGGGAAAAGTGCTTCCCATCCCATGTCCTTCTTTGGCTTGTAAATGAAAAAATCAAGATGAAAGATGTCTGTGGCATCAAGTATATTCCCGTGTCTTTTGGAGATAATGGATATATTCCCAGAAACTATGTCCTCATTCCTGAAATTGCGTATAACTTTAAGTTTACAAAAGAGTGTAATGGTTGGAAAAGAGACCATTACGAAGATGCTTACCAGTATATTGTTCCTCTTGATTATCAAAATGCCCATCTTATTAAGATTTTCAGAGAGGCAATTCTCATGGCTTATCCTTATCTGAAAAAATATAAGTTTGATGCTTATGTTCCTACTTATGGTTCTGGCTCATGTGATATCTATATCAAGATGCCTTATAAGCATAATGGTGAAGAAGTAACTGTAAGCCTTTACTGTCCTCTTGAAGCATTATTGGAAAAAACCCTGATATGATTTATCAGAGACATTTTGGTTATAACTCTGACTACTATAAGAGTAAGCCCGAAGCTAAAAATAAGATTCTTGGTGTCCTCAATAGTCAGAAATACAAAGCTTTCTGCAAAAAGGTAATGGAGGGTTAATCCCTCCTACCTTTAATATATAGTCACTATAAATATTTTGTCTAATTAAGAAAGGAAAATTGATTATGTCTAACATTGCTAAGTTCTATCAGACCAAAACCCATGACTATGAGAGCTTCTTCAAGGATTACGAATCTTCTCCCAAAGAAAAAGAACTTAACTCTCTGATTAAGGGGCTCAATGAACAGCTTGAAAACGCAAAGATTGAACTGTCTCGTGTGCAGAGCGAAAGGTATAATAAAGATTTCACCCCTAATGGGAAAACTATCATTGTCCATTACGCTTCCAATCGTAGTGATTTAAGTCTGTATTTTGACCTTCTTTCTGGTAATGCAGTTGATATCAATGACTATAACATGAAAGAAGTCTTATTGAAAGAAGTTAATCTTAAAGGAGGTGAATTTTGGGTTAATGTGGGTTATTGTTTCCCGCTTGGAGCTGCTATTTCTCGTAACTATAAATACAGAATCGCTTCAAATAATCTCTCTTGTTCCTTCATTCTTGTCGATGAAGGTTTATTTCCAGTCCTTGACAAAAACGCTCCCCCTGTCAGCAAATCTGGAGAGCCTTGTCAGTTCTCTTGGAGAGATAGTGCCACAAGCTTTATTGCTCAACTTTATGACATTCCTCAAGAACAAATCGGAGTTCATTATAATTTTACTGAATTTAAATTTACTTTAGAAAGAAATGCATCTACGGAGATTATTCTTCGAACCGCCCCCAAGGAAATCCAAAGAAGCTTACTCAACCGTAAAATTACCGAAGCCATTCCTGTATATAAGATTCTCAATTTGACCAAGACTGAATATAAAAAGGTAACTGACTTTGGTGTGGCAACACAATGGCTTGATTTGCAGGATTTTATTAAAACCGCAACTAACGAATACGGTTATGGAAATCCTGATTCGGGGCGCACTGCCGAAAGCTACTTCCATTACACGGTAGATGAGTGGATTGGAATCATTCAGAAAAGCAAATACTGGGATGAAGAACTCCTGTTCAATCATGTCCAAAATGACAACGAAGGTAGTTTTGGAAAGTGTCTTAGATGGTACTTGGGAGTTGGTTACGGACGCAAAGGCAGCCACATTTATGAGTATTACACATTTGGTAAATTCATGGATTATGTTTGTGAGGAGGCAATCAATCAAGGATTTAAAAGTTTGCACGCTTTTATTCAGGAACTTAATGACTACATTAATATGTGTATCACTATGAACCTGAAACCAATTCTTTACAGTTCATATCTTAAACAAACTCATGATATTACAGCTCGCAATTATGAAATCAAACTTACCGAAGAGCAGGAAGAACTGTTCGAAAACGCTTACAAGAACTTTAAGCCTTTTGTCACGGAGGATGGAACATACAGTATTGTTCGTCCTAAGAATGCAGATGATGTCAAGCACGAAGGTTCTGCGTTGAATCATTGTGTGTATAGTTACCTGAGCAAAATAATCAAGAGAAATTGTCTGATTGTTTTCCTTCGTAAGGCCAAAGATACTGATAAGCCCTTGGTTACTATTGAAATTGAAAATGAAGCTATTGTTCAAGCAAGAGGAGCTTCCAACCGTAGTATCACTGAGGACGAGTATAAAGCTATTTGTGAGTATGCCAAAAAAAACAAGCTCAAAGTTCGTGTTACTCCTCGTGACTAATATTTAGCAAATCAACTTCACATTAACAAACAACTAAATTTAAGCTGACCTAACGGCTATACGGGGAGAAAGGTTTGCATTATGACTAACACTAAGACTTATGAAAACATGACCGTTACCGTTTCTTGTAAGGAGAATGAGGACATCGAAATGATGGAACTCATTAAAAAGATGAATGACACTAAGGCTATGCGTGAACGCACCGAAGAATTTTACCTTCCTCGTATTAAAGCTATTGGTGCTGTTAAATGGACTGAAATTTGCAATCAGCTTCTTGAATTGTGTGAGACAGCTACGAGTTTTAATGTGAAGGGTACGATTGATGGCTTCTTGAGAATTTCTTTTTGTAGAGATGATACTGGGAAACGTTGTCAGATGTGGCTTTCTTATAGCTCCGTTGGTAAAGACAAAGGTTATTTCCTTAAATGCTCGATAAATGGGGGTATTGCAGATACTTATTACTTAAATCCCAATGAAGCTTATTATTCTACCAACTTGGGTGAGGATAAAGATGGTTGGCTCGTTAAATGGGATGATTATAACATCTATAATCTTTTTCGTTTCGCTCTTATGAATGAAATTAAACGTAGAATCAACGTTGATGAAGCTCGAATCCGCACCATTCAGGAAAGATATGATGAGATTGCTGGGAAGTAATTCCCAGTTTTCTTATATACTAAGCAGCTATTCATATTTCAATTTAAAAAGAAAGGAACATAACTATGACTAACACTAATACCTACAAGGATATGACCGTCACCAGTTCTTGCGAAGAAACCGAAGATACCGAAATGATGGAACTTCTTCAGCATTATCAGGATGCCAAGGCTATGTGTGAATGCACCAAGGAATATTATATTCCTCGCACAGAAGCAATCGGTAGAGCTAAGTGGACTGTGGTTGTTAACCAGATTCTCTCCTTGGTGAAAATCGCTGAAGAAGCTAATCTCTTCTCAAGAACACATCTTTATGCTCATTATTACAGAGATTATGGTAATGATGAAAGTGTAACAGTTAGCAAACAGGGTGGCTATTATTATATTACTTGGAGAAGTGGTAGTTATACTGACTCTATTGCACTTGTTGCTTCTCCTGAATGCTGTCCTGAACCTTTGCTTGAAGATAAAGATGGTTGGCTTGCTAAATGGGATAAATATGAAATCTATTCTACCCTGAGAGCCAACCTTATTTACAGTATTAAAAGCGCAACTAAAAGTATCATTGAAGAAAAGAACAAGATTGTTGAAACTTATAAAGGATTTGCTGGGGTATAATCTCCAGCTTTTTCTATATCAAAACATTCTAATTATGATAAAAAAGAAAGGAATTATGATTATGACTACCAAGAATAAGAAAAGCAATCCTCATATCATTTGGAGCAACTACAATCTCAATCTTGAAGATTGGATTGATGACATCAAGGAAAGCCTCGACGAATGTGGAGTTGATTACTCTGAATGGGAAGAATACAAGTTCTATGAAGAGATGTTAGACCTTAATGATATGTACTTTGAGGATGAAAAATCTAACCTCGACATCCCCACCGAAGGTCGTATCATCGAGATTGCTGATGTCGGTCTTTGGAATGGGCGTAGAATGGGATATACCCTTCTAGATGAGCATAATATTAAAGCCTGTCTTAACTTTAAATGCGGTAGCGAGTATGGTAAGTGGTGGGTTGATTCTCACAATAATCTTCGCTCTATGCAATCTCATCACGACGGAACAAACTATACTTTATATAGGGAGGTGAAACCTGAAATCTCTTCTGACCAGCTTGATAATTTCTGCTGGAAATTGTACCGTGGTGAAGCAACTCCCAAGGATATTACCAAGTATACCCGCGCTATTGGTAAACAAGTTCGCAACGTTTACGGCTGGTAACTACAAACATTTTTGATTTAAGAAAGGAAAGAAAACTATGACTAACAAGAAGCTTAATGAAATGATTATCCACTCTGCAAAGAATAACTGCTATCCTTATGTTTCTGTCGATACTCCTAATGGTCAATTTAGAATCTATTGCGAACAGGAAGATGGATACCATGGTGTAAACATCGTCTTTGTCCGTGATGGACAGGATGTTGAACAGGATATCTGTATGGCAGAAATTGACCCTGATGATACATCTGGTAATACTTTCTCTGTTAAGGTTTGGAGTGAACCTCGGTCTGAAGAGTATCAGGAAGATATTCACTTTGGCCAGTATCGTGAGCCTCGTTGTCCTTATTGTGGAAATTGGGGAGTAGCAGGAGTTGATGATTTTGGAACTGAAACTAAATTCTTCTGCGATGAGTGTGAAAACGAGTTCCTTATGGATAACGATACTGGTGAGTATTCCACTCGTAATCGTGTTCCTCTTAAGCCTTATGAAGAAAAAGAAAAGGAACAGGAGTGACCCTGTTCCTATCTAAAACTCCAGCCCCGTAAGCTGTTCATATAAATGAAACCCTTGTCTTAAGGAAGAAAGGAGATGAAAGACCATGTAGAAAATAAAACAAATAAACTACAAATTTAACATTTATTACTATGTAATAGTGTTAACTGGTTTCCTTGAGCTATAAGGAAACTAAAACATAATACACAGAGTTGAGAGGTTACGGGTCTCTTAACTCTGTGTGTATTGTAACACACAAATTCATTTTTGTCAACAACTTTTAAAACTTTTTATTTAGAAAGGAATTATAATTATGTCTAAGAAGTATGATTACAGCAAGTCCGATATCGCCAATATCGTTGAGGAGTTTAAGGCATTACTTGCCGAGCATGAATGCGTTGATGATGTTTGTATTTATTACAACAACAAGCGTACTCGTTATATTCGTAATTTATGGGATAAGGAAGAAAAGAAATATGTTCCCCTGAATACTTGGATTGATGATGTTGAAGGTGTTCATCCCACCAAGTATTGCGAGTACGCTCCTTCTACTAATATTATCAGTTTCTCTTCTGAGGGAACTTTGTGTGGTTATATGTATTCAGGTGCTCCTGAATGGCTTGAGAAATTTGCTCTTAAGTATGGTATGTACATTGAGTGTGCTACATCTTGGTTCTTCTATTTCGCTCCGTGCAATAATTGGAGCGATTATGAAACTGATGATACCGAAGAGCATAAGAATTATCCTATCATCCTTTTCGGTCCTGAAGATTATGATGATAATAAAATCCCCGCTATTAAAGCAATTGCTCAGATTTGGGAAGACCTTTGCAAAATGTCTGAGGATAAGGGATGTTGTGCAATTGGATATGGTATGATTTTTAAATACGAGGGTCAGAAGTACAAGATGATTCCTCGTTCTAATAAGCTGGGTGAATGGAGTTGGGAACAGTGGGTTGATAAAATCAAGAATTATCTATCCATTGTTGGTTGTACTGACATTGAATGGCACTGTGGTCGCATGGATTAATCAAAAGGAGGTAAATAATATGTTGCGAATTATTAACGGCACTGGTAAATGTTGTCCTGATTGTGGAGTTGAAGTAAATCTCACATTTGATAATGAATTTGACTACATTTGTCCTGAATGTGGTCAACTTCTTTATTCTTGGGAATGTGGAAATACAGTCGAGACCACTATGCAGGACATTAAAGACCAAGAAGCTTTGGAGCACTAACAACAACATTTATAAAAAAGGAAGGATTTAAGAATTATGTCTAAGTATGCTAACATTGAAGCTGTTAAAAACTACGTTGAACTGGCAAGAACACAGCTAATCAACCTTGGATTTCATGAATTGTTCGATACAAAAATTGTGACGGAATGGAATACAAGAGCTAAGAACCGGCTAGGTCAGTGTTGTCCTAAACGGTCACTTGATGGTAAGCGCTATTTTCTCCTCAATTTCAACAAGAAATATTTTGAGGTTGGAGATGATATCAATGTACAAGGTACAATTATCCACGAAGTAGCTCATTGTGTTACCAATGGGTTGAGCCATGAACATTCGAGCGGTTGGTATAGAGCTATTACAAAATATAATGCTGTTTATGGTACGCATATCAGAAGATGTAGTTATGACCTCAACTATCACAAATATCTTAATCAGCAAGCTAAATTAAGCAGTAATTACAAAATCTATTGTGATTGCTGTAAAAAGGTGGTGAAAACTTATCAGCGTAATTGTAGCACTGTTCAGGGTATCAGGTCTAATCCTTCTGCTTGGAGATGTGGTGGCTGTGGTAAAACTGGAACTCTTAAGCTTTTGAGTTAAATTAATCTAACAAAAAGAAAGGAAGTGCTTGTATGTCTAATATCATTCTTACTGATTCTCACAACATCGTTCATTGGAAGCCTGTAACTGGTACAAAGGGAGAAAACTTCTACATGTCTAAGGATGAGAAATATTATATTTCTCGTCCTGTTTTCTCTCGTAAGGGTTGGGAATTAAGCAAGAGAAGTGTTATTGATGGTGTAGTTGTTTATACCTTTATCAAAGCATTCTCTTCACTCAAGGCCGCAAAGAATTATGTAACTAACACTCTTCAGTCCGATAACTACAACTGGTAATAAAACAATTCGTTCTAATTTGAAAGGAGTTTAACTATGAAATACAATTCTTCTACTCTCTACAATTGGCTCAGTGACGATTTTTGCTCCAAAACTCAGCTTCATATCTATACAGTTGAAAGTGAAGAAGAATATCTCGAACTCAGTGCTATGCTTGATGAGGGGAAAGGAGACGAAATCCTTGAGACTCTTGGCTATCACAGCGATAAAATTCCTGTCGAATGTGTCGCTGGTAGTGAGTTTACCTCCTATGATTGTAAACTCATTGGCGATTTTCTTGTCGTTGAAGAAACTGTAATTGTCGATTGCTAATTAAATCAACATACATTTGAAAGGAGTTATGAATTATGTCTTACACTTTGTATCATGGTTGCGTCAAATCTGCTATTGAGCCTATTATCAATGGAGAATATGGGGTAGAGAAATCTACCCCTATTGTTCATCCTTGGATTTGTGCTAACGGGAAGAAAATCTTCTTCTACGATAAAGAACTAATCAAAGAAGATGAAGGAATTGATGAAGAAGACGATGATAGCGCTGTTGAATATTGTATCGAACGCTGCAATGGACAAGCGCAAATTCAAAATGCTTGTCTTCCTCAACCCTTTGACATTACTTGCGTTTTAGAAGTAACCTTCTACTACGATGAGAATGGAGATTCTATTAATTCATGGGAAGATATTTGCATTGAAGATAATAGTTGTGAAAATATGAGAGCAGCAGTTTGTATGGACGCTGACACCTTTAATTCTTTAGTAAAAGAAGGTAAAGTTGGTTTTAAGGTTCATAAATATGAATTCTTTTCAAAACTGGCTCTATGTTATATTGCCTCTATGCCCACTGAAAACACTCTTTTTAATAAGGATTGTTTATCGAAGGGAGAATTAAAGGCTTGCAAAGCTATCATGGACGCAGGAATTTACTTTGACGAAATTTATGAGGCCAGTCAAATAGATTGCTACGAAGTTCTTCTGCTTACCTTTAAACAGTAAAAAACTTTTTAAATTTGAAAGGAATACAAACTATGAAAAACCAGCCTATCACTTCTAAGTTCACATCCGTTAATAGCTCCAAACTTCCCCGTATCTACAATCATATTGATTGGAGTCAGTTGAAATATGACAAGATTTGGTGTAAAAACGCCTTTAGCTATTGTGAGACTTTCGGGACTCCTCTGATTGTTTATGATTGGGGGTGTGGTCGTTATCCTGAAGTTGTCGGAGATTTCCTTAAATGTAAGAATATCAAATATATTGGCTATGACCCATATTGGTATCCTGATGGATATAGAAATTACCCTGATGAGGGTTATGGTTTTCCTAGTGCAGATGTGTTCATCTGTTCCAATGTCCTTAATGTAATCTGTGATTGGACAGAGGTGAAACGTATTTCTCAAATGCTTCGTAATCAGTATAGACCTTTCTTTATCACTGTTTACGAGGGAACAAAATCTTGCATTGGTCAGGAAACTCGCAAGGATTGTTGGCAGTGGAATAAGCCTATCGAATCCTATATCATGAATTATAAGGATGTGATTAAAAAGAAAGTTCTTACAACCGAAAGATATAAGTCCTACATCATTTAAGTTAAGCCGTTTAAAATTGAAAGGAGTATAATTATGGCAACTTTAAATCTTCGTTCTGTTCGCACCAACCTCGAAAACGAGTATGGCAAGTTTAAAATCTTTACCCCTTGGGCAAACGTAGAACATAGATATTACATCGAGTTCTATCCTCCTAAAGTGGATATTCTTGATGAAAGTCCTGAAAGATGTTTGGGAATCATGACTATCTATAATCCCAAAACTGAAAAGCTTTCTATCAAGTGGATTTGGGATAGTCGTGATTGGAAAAATCACTATGCGCTTTCTTATATCCATAACTTTGCTTCTGCTACAAATTCCATGTTGTCTCACATCAAAGAAATTGAAAAGGAGTGTGCGTAATGTTAACTTATTTCTGTGGAGACCATATCAATAAGCCCGTTGTCATGATTGCTTTTGGAGACCCTGAGTATTATGACAACATTTCTTTGCCTACTTCTCACTATGATGGCAAACATATCAAAGAAGCCTATATGTATGAGTATCTTCGGGACTTTATGAAGTATCTCAAGGAACAGTCTGAAATGAGGGAGGAGCTTGAACATCCTACTATCTATTGGATTGTTGACCTTAAGAGAAACATTACTCTTTGGACTGGCCTTGCTTTTAGGTCTAGTTTTATTTTGGCTATAAGTACTCTTAAAGAGTATTATGCAACAGAGCTAAAGCAGTCTTCTAAGTTTCAAAAGTATGAAGTTAACCTTGAGGTTAAAGGTACTCTTGAAGTTGTTGTTGAAGCAAAAAGCTTTGACGATGCCAAGCACAAAGCACAAAATCAGCTTCATACTTTTACAAGCGAAGACCTTTTCTGCCTTTCTACTAAGGCAATCAGTGCTATGGATGAAAGTAAAACCACCCACGAGTACTGTTAATATATAGTCCCTAACACACCAACAAACAATCTATTTTTGAAAGGAAGTTTTAATTATGGCTAAGTCTGTTAACAACAAGAAGGAATTCACCATGTCTCGTGAGGAATACATTCAGCATCTCTCTATGAGAACGAATGAAATTCACATGACCACTAAGAACTCTAAAACTGGTATGGGAGTCATTGATTTGGCAGTTCCGACTTGTTGTTGTCGTGAAGATGCTCCTTGTAAGAAGGATGGTTGTTATTGTATGAAAGGTTGTCAGCAGATTGCGGTTGTTCAGGCTTCATATCTGCGCAATCTTCGTATTTATAACAACGACCATGAGGATTTTTGGAATCAGGTTGATTTCAAGCTCAAACATTCTGGTTTTGGTCTTTGCAGATTTTTCGATGCTGGTGATATTCCTGATTATGATTTCTTCGATGGAATGGTTAACATTGCTTTGAAGAATCCCAAGATTAAGTTTATGGCATTTACGAAGAAGTATTTTATCGTGAATGAATGGCTTTCTGAAAATGAAAAGCTTCCCAAAAACTTAAATGTTATCTTCTCTGCATGGGATAAAGATTGGGTTGTTCCTAATCCGTATAATCTTCCTGTGGCTTATGTTGATTTCAAGGACAAGTCTAAGAACCCTGAATTCCCCAAGAATTATACGACTTGTCCTAATCAGCATGATAAGACTGTCACTTGTACAGTTTGTCAGAAATGTTGGAATAAGAAAATGAAAACTGTTGTATTCCAGCAGCATTAATGTTATAATAAAAAAGGAGATGGTGTATATGTAAATTCTTTAAAATTTAATGAAAAGAGGTGAAGTGTATAACCATCGAAGGTGTGTTACTTTGTTTTGAGATTGCAATCGCAATCCTGTGGCTCATTGGTAAAGTAAAATAAGATTGGGGAGAGAAATCTCCCCTTTCTTACAAATCAACTTCAATAATCAAATTATTTATTTTAGAAAGGATTTATTGTCATGAAAAAGAATCTTAACAACAACATTGTTCCTATCTCTTCTGCGGCTATTTTTGCCGAAGTTATGTCTGAAATGCTTGACTCTTACTTTACAGAGTGCATCTGTCATTTCAATAAAATTTGTATGCGTAAGCGTAAAGATGAAACCAGTCGTTACTTCTTCTCTATGAAGGAAGTAAATTATGTCAGAGATAATTTGCAGAATCCTGATAGTGTTGTTGTCAAGCCTTTGTATGACAATGGCTCTATTTGGTGTTATGAAATGGATTATGCTCAGGTAGTTAAAGAAAAGAGAGGAGGGAAAATTACTGATGAAACCTAAGTATAATCAAAATCAAAGAAAGGTTGTGATACTTTGGCTTACTTCGCAATTGGTCTTCCCATTGCAATTCTAATTCGTCTGTTCGCAGGAGTTCCTTTGTTTTGGTTTATTGTAATTCCTATTACAATTCTCACATTCATTGGAATTGCTAAAATGGATGAAACTTCAATCTTAGCAGCAAGAAAATTCAAAGATGGTAAGTCTATTGATTCTTTAGCTATGGCTAAAAAGTATTACGAGGAATACCGTCGAAGGGATGAAAAATATGAATATGAGCATTTCTGTGAACAACAAAAATATTTTTGGAAGAAAATAAGGAGGGAGCATCCAGTGACTCAGGTTTATCTTAAAGATGGCACTGATATGTGGTGCGATTATGTAACATGGAATGAACGACTTCAGGAAATTCATCTTCGTGACAATAATCGAGAAGAATACAAAGTCGTTCGTTATGAAGACATTGGTTCAATTTGTGTCCGTTAAGTGAAGTCTTGGTAGGGAGGGTGGGTTAGACTTCTTAGCACTTATAGTTACTCAGTGACTATAAGTTAAGATTCTTACTCAGTGAGAATCTGTCTTCCCTTTTGATGGGGAATTTTTTCCTTATTCAAGGGGAGATTTTTTCTAATTTCCAAGGGGGAGATTTTTTAGTTTTCCCCACCACCACCCCGAAAAATTAAAAATCAGTAATCGAAAGGAGAAACGCCTTCCTTTCAATAAACCCTCATCAAAGGGCAAAACTTTTTAGGTTCGTCGGATGCGAAGGTACCACTATGGTCTTCAATCCCTTATTCCTCCCAGCCCACCCACCCTTTTTAAAGCGCAACGGGGGGGGAGAGATTTTTTAAACCACCAAGAGACTTCCCTTTTTCCCGCTTCGCTACCCATAACTATTCCCAAGAAATATTCAGCAAATATTTCCTCATTTCATTATAATCAATTCTTTATAAATTTCATCTTAAAATCAATTTCTTTTTCCACCCATCAAATTACACCACCCAATCCCTATCTTTTAAAACTGAAGCTCAAATATAAATAATTTATCTATAAGTCCCCCATCTTTCGTCTATCTTACGCCCTCGAAGCGTAATTGCAAAACAAAAAAGACCCAACTTATAAAAGTCAGGTCTTCTTATATCTACATATTCTTTCTTATTATTCTTTATTCCCCCATCTTGAAGCAGCAATTCTCTTGCCACGTTCTTTCATGGCTTCTCTCTGTTCCTCAGTCAAATTTCGACTCTTGGGAGGCTTGGGGTTTCTCATCCACTTAGCAGGAATCTTAATAGTCAAACATCTGTTCTGTCCATCACTGTCACTGTAATCAGATACAACACTTACTTCGTCAGGATAATTCTTGAGATATTCCTCCATAGTCCTAATTACAGTAAAATAATCAGAACTCCATACAGCAACATCTTCTCCATGAATGAAATCAATACTGGTCTCAGCCATTTGAATTATCCTCCTTTAAACTTTTAATTGAATTATTTAAATTCTCATTATAATTCTTAGCCATATATTCTGGCTTGTAGTATGGCTTAACTTCTGCTCCATGATTAATAAGCCATTTATTAATAACCTTACCTAAATCAGAAGCACACCTACTACAAATGTAAGGCTGCATTTCCTCTACAGCAAAATGATAAGATGCAAGTGTTGTAAGCAAAGATAGATTTAATCTACGTCCTGAATAAACAGGTTCTTTGCAACATACACATCGAGGTGTATCATCCTTCTTGGGTCTGCCCTTATTTACAGTCCCTACTTCTACTTCCATTTCATTAACATCTTCTGTCTTGGTAGTCTCACTAGAAACTTCCTTTACAACATCCTCACTAGAGTTTGTCGTGACAGTATCAGTAACAGGTAAGGGATTCTTTCTCGGTCTACCTCTTGGCATCACATGCACCTCTCTTTACATTAATTATTATAACAAAATGCCTGTAGCTTGTCAAGAGTTTAATAGTATTTCACTAATAATATTTCTTGACTTACTACAGACATCATTGGGTTGTATAAAGCATACTTGAGCAATAGATATACAACTAAACAAAATTATGGATTAACTTGTTGATTAATTACTTATAAATTTCGTTCTATTTTTTGTTGCATCATCATTTAGGTAAAAGTATACTACTAATTTTTAGTAGCTTTGTACTTTTGTATTTGTAATGTATTATAATTAAATTATTTATTTTCTTTTTGTTTTTATTTTTTTCTATTTCTTTTGCTTTTTCTTTTAATTTAATTATAATTATTATTACTTTTCAGTCTAAATTAAGTTCGCCATATTTTAAAGTTAAAATATATCCAAAATATATTTAAACCGTACTCAAGTCCTAAGCTTGTTTACAAATTAAAACAATCAGATGTTTTCACATTCGATATTATAATACTTTTTTATTCTTTTTGTAAGCTTTTCTATAATATCTTTATTACCATCTTTATTTTCTTTTAGATAATTTATTTTGCTTTCATAGTCTCTAGCAAATTCTTTGAATATTTGGACTTCTCTATAATAACGGGCAAATTTGGCTTGGTCAAAATTTGGATACTCTCCTAAAGTAATTCTTTTACCTGAATATTGTATAGTGGCTTTCCAGCGATTAATTCTTTTGATGAATTCTACACCACAAATATTTGAACTATTATCAGTTCTAATACTTTTATTTAAAGTATTGTTTTGTTGGGTGGTTATTCTGAGATTATTGTCTCTATTGTTATCTTTATTTCCGTCTTTGTGGTCAACAACAATTTTAGGGTCATCAATATCTTTTAAATATTTGTGGAGTCTAATAATTTTCTTTTCTCCGTTAATTATTTTTCGAGTTAGCCAATATCCAAGAGAATCTTTTCTCCAATAATAATTTAAAATCTTTTGTAGATTTTTTTTGTCACTTAAAAAATAATCAGTATGTTCACGATTCCAGAATTTATAAGTGTTTTCATCGTATTCTTCATAATCGTTATGTTCAGGTCTGTAAGAACAACCACAAGATTGTATATGTTTACTTTTTAAATCTCTTGTGTGAACTTGCGTAATTTTTCCACATTTACATTCACAATCCCAATATACTCCTTTACCTTTTTTACTTTTTATTGGGTCAGTTGTTTTACCAATTACTTTTAAATTTCCAAAAGTTTGACCAGTTAAATCCTAAAATTTTCCCATTATATTTGCGGTTCCTTCCATTGAGCAAAATATTTATGCACATCTGTTTGTTCAACCAATTTTTGAGTTTCATGCCATTTAGAAGTATAGCCTTTATATCCATAAAAATAAAGAATAAATTCATCTACTGGAACATTACCTTTATCAAAAACTTCTTCAACAGCTTTTATAATGTCTTCATAATAGGTCTTATTACATTTAATACACTCTTCCTTAAATTTGTTAAAATCTTTATAGCCATCATATTGACTATCGGCTAATTGTTTAGGAGTACATTTATTATATACTAAGCCATCATAAAAACATTGAGCTACTAAAAGTTTATCTCGATAAGAAGCATTTCCAACTTCTCCTGCTAAAACAGAATAAACTGTATAACGTTCAGAATCAGTCAGATGAATTAAATATGCGTAGCGATAAGTTGAGGTCTTAGATTCTGTGTGCTCAGGTTCAGAAGTTTGACCTTCGGAATACTGTACGCTCATGTCTGAAAAAATATAAACAGGCTCATCATTATTTTCATCATTATTCTCAACCATCTTGCTCATGTCCACATAAAAAATTCTATCAGGACTAACATTTCCAATGTTGTTTATGTCCCAATAATTTTCTTTGTGTGCTTGGAAATTTTTAATGGCAATATAATGAGGAGATGAGATTTCAGTTTCACTCAGGGTTGAAGCATTATCTTCTCCTGTTTTATTTAAGGCTTGAGCATACCCTACTACACTTACCACTAAACTGAATGTGAGACAAGTTGCAATCGCTTTACGAATACTTGTCTTAATTAGAGGATGTGTGTTTGTGAGTTGTGCTTCATGGGAAATATTATTTTTACTTGTGCTGTATTTAATTGTATATTTCTTGTTTTTCATTTCTTGTTACCTTCCTTAAGTTTATTTGACATACTTACTTTCTTACGGATAAAAAGTTTGTATGTCCTTAACGCTTAGGTCGTTGGCAATAATTTATTACCTACTTTATACAACCATGATGATAGTATAACATAGGAAGGAGGTGTTGTCAAGAAGCTATTACATTTTGTAACTTTTTGGGCATTTAGGAGGAAATGTAAATTTTTTGAGCATTTGAGGGCGGTTTGTTTGGATTGTGAACAAATTATGAATTTTTTGTAAATTTTTTTTGAAAAAAGATTGTGCTTGTGCCTACCTCTCCTTACCTAAAAGAGCACCAGAATAGAAAAATGGGCAAAATTGGTCTCCGATACGTCAGCCCAGTTTCCCAAAAATACTTGGTTTCTAAAAGATACTATTGGAAATACAATATTTTTCATATAAAATTATCGTTTAACGATAATTCCATTTACAACTTTCTTGTAATCTATCTTTATTCTTACAAGATTCTTGTAGCTGTCAAGACATAAGTAAAGCATCCTTTACATACTATATTTTTCCCCATACAATTCAAGGCTTTATCTCAACTTGTACCATTAAAACTCTCTAAACATACTACTCCTTGTTTTTTCTTATATAATTCCTATCTCATCTCTAATTTATCACTCAAACTTTTTTAACTGTTCAGATTTTAATACACTCCTGTCCAATAATCCGAACACAGGTGTCACTTTTAAGCTCAACTACGTTTTTTTCTATATATTTCCTACTAAAAACAAAAGATAACACTTAAACTTTTCATTTGCTTAAATGCCATCCTTATATTAAATCTTACTTAAACATTATCATTGTCACTATCAACAGTATCACATAATTCTAACATATTCAAATCCTTATCAATACTCATTAAAATCCCATTACAATACTTTTCATTTCCAAGTTCTTTCATAAACTGTTCAAGTTCATCTCTATTCATAGTACCAGCTTTAATATAAAACTTATAATTCACAAGCTGATATCCTCTCTCAGTAGGAAAATTAACAGCCTTAGTATTTACAATTACTCTTTCCTCAAAACAATTTGCGCATATACCAAAACCATATTTATCATGTTCAGGATAACTTTTCTGCGTCTTCATCCATGGATAATAAAGATAACACCCACATTTAGGACACTTATCTACAAACCATTCGGTAACATATCTCAACGTTTCACTATTTGCATACCGAGTATTAACAGGAAAACGCAATTTATCTCTCAATAATGTTTTCAAATCATAAGTATCAAGTTCCAAGTCACCGTTACTCACTTTATAATCAAGACACTCAAAAATAATCTTTTCAATATAAACAGTAATCATGACATTATCACTCTTAAAACTTTTATCAAGTTCATCGAGCTTTTCAAGATAATCATTTTCAATTTTCTCTTTAGCTTTTCTCAAATAAGTAATCTTATCCATTATCATTACTCCATTACCGTTACCAGTACACAACTTGTTCAGGATTAGTACAGTTCTTCATAAATTTATCAAACTCATATTTACTAATGATACCAAATCTATGCCATGTGTTCATTCCAATTGTTCCAGTCGTTGGCATAATTACTTTTTCAGCATCTTCTTTTGTTTTATAAGTAATAGCAAAGTTGTTCATAATATGTTCAGAAAAACATTCAGAGCAAACAAACCAGTCTTTATAAATGTAAAAAGTATTACAACCACAAGTACACTTATAAGTAATCCACTTATTAACAGTCATCTTATAATACTTAAATTTTCCTGT